>Ga0115567_10000574_pt1 | contig 35776 bp, 36 predicted proteins | sample COGITO_mtgs_1204_2_FD_88679 | JGI IMG/M metagenome (GOLD analysis project Ga0115567, IMG submission 88679) | Pelagic marine microbial communities from North Sea - COGITO_mtgs_120412 | ecosystem: Environmental > Aquatic > Marine > Epipelagic | place: Germany:Helgoland, sampling site Kabeltonne...
AACTAGGGCCTGTCACCCTTTAGACATTAAACTTAAAGTGCAGAACGTCACCGTCTTTAACGATGTACTCTTTGCCTTCAGATCTAAGTTTTCCTGCAGTTTTTATTTTTTGCTCACTCCCTAGTTCGAAAAGATCAGTGCAGTGGTAGGTGTCTACTTTGATAAAGCCTCTTTCAAAATCCGTATGAATTTTTCCAGCTGCTTGTGGTGCCTTTGTGCCTTTGGTTATGGTCCAAGCGCGCACTTCTTTTTCACCAGCTGTAAAGTAGGTCTCGAGTTCTAAAAGCTTGTAGGCTTCACTTATAAGTCGGTTTAGGCCAGGCTCTTTTAAGCCTAAGCTTTCTAAAAACTCTGCTTTGTCCTCAGCACTTAGTTCTGCAAGTTCAGACTCAACTGAGCTGCAAAGGTTCAGTGCCTGCTGACCTTGTTTAGTGGCGTGCTCTAAAACTTTTTTAGAAAATTCATTTCCATCAACAACAGAGCTTTCATCTACGTTGCACAAAAAGATAACAGGCTTAGAGGTTAAAAGCTGCAAGCCTCTCACTATTTTGACTTCATCTTTGTCAAAGTCTACGGACCTTGCGGGGTCACCATTTTCAAGAGTCACAAGAATTTTTTTCATCAGTTCGACTTGAGCTAGTAAATCTTTATCTTTAGAAGTTTTTGCTAGTTTTTCAGCTTTTTGAAGTCGTTTGGTTATAGACTCTAAATCAGCAAGCGCTAACTCAGTGTCGATAACTTCAATATCTCGAATGGGGTCAACAGATCCTGAAACGTGAACAACATTAGAATCTTCAAAGCATCTGACCACATGTACAATAGCGTCGGTTTCTCTGATGTTTGCTAGGAACTGGTTTCCTAAGCCTTCACCTTTACTGGCTCCTGCAACAAGTCCTGCAATGTCTACAAACTCCATCACAGTAGGGATGACTTTTTGAGGTTTGATGAGTTTTGTGATTTCAGCCTGCCTCTGGTCTGGAACTTCAACAATCCCTACGTTTGGGTCGATTGTACAAAAAGGATAGTTGGCAGCCTCTGCTCCACCAGGGGAGAGAGCATTGAAGAGTGTGCTTTTTCCTACGTTAGGCAGTCCGACGATTCCCACTTGTAAGCTCATAATAAATCCTTTTCGCCCTAAAGTTCTGGAAGAGCTTTACGGTTGTGTTTGTTGGCTGCTTTATCTAAGCCTAATTTTACAAAACCGGCCACTGCATTTTCAATATCATTAAGTAAAAATGGAATTTCTTTAAGTTCTTCTTTAGAAAAATCACTTAAAACGTATCTATCAACAGGACCGTTTGAAGGCATTCCCACACCAACCTTCAACCTGGCATAGTCTTGAGAACCAAGCCTTTCCGAGATGTCTTTGATCCCGTTGTGACCACCAGCTGAACGGTTTTGCTGAAGCCTGATGGCTCCAAAGGGCATAGCGATGTCATCTTGAATCACGAGCAGGTCTTTTTCGGGGGAGCATTTAAAAAATTTGAGACCTGGTTGCACGGATTCGCCAGAGAGGTTCATAAAAGTCATAGGTTTTTGTAGAACTATATCTGCAGAGTCCATCGTGGTTTTGCAAAATTCAGATTTCCATTTTTCTTTGAATGGTGAATTTAAAACGCCAGACAAATGATCAACAGCCATAAAGCCGATGTTGTGTCTGGTGAGTTGGTATTTTGGACCAGGGTTCCCCAGTCCAACAATAAATTTCATATTTTAGCTAAAGCCTATTCAGCTTTTTTTGCAGCGTCTGCAGCTGGTGCCGGACTGTCGCCGTCAGCTGGTGCATCGCCTTCTGCTGGAGCGGCCGCTTCAACTTCCTCAGGCTCTTCTTCTTTAGTTGGCTCTGTTACAGAAACAACAGCATATTCTGGGGCTGAGATAACTTTGTATTTTGAATCAACATTGATTTCGCCAATTTTGATAGTGTCACCTAATTCCATTCCAGCAATGTCTAAAGCAATAGACTCTGGGATAGCTGATACAGGGCACTCGATCTCGATTGTTCTTCTGATGATTTGAAGAAGAGCGCCTTCTTTAACTGCAGCAGGCTCACCTTGGAAATCAATTTCAACTTCAACCTTAACAGATTTAGTCATGTCAGGAGCGTAAAGGTCTACGTGTAAAACTTTGCTGCCCATTGGGTTTTTAACGATGTTTTTAATCATCACTTTAGAGCCTTCAAGTTCACCTTTTAAAGTGTAGATTGTGTTGTCATCATCGTTTGTTCCGTTCATCACAAAAAAGTGAGCAGGAACGAATAATGAAGTAGATGCCTGCTTCGGGCCGTAAACAACTGCAGGTACGAAACCTTCTTTTCTGCCTTGCACGTTAGCAGCTCTTTCTGCATTTCTGTTTTTAACTTCAATAGTGGTGATTTGACTCATATATTACCTCTTGGACAATTAGGCTTTAAAGCCTTTTAAAGTAAAACTTAGAACATAATTTTTTTGAAAATACACTCAAAAATATTAAAAAAGTGAGAAAAACAGCTGCTTTATGCAGTTTTACAGGTCAAAGAGCGTGCTTACAGAGTCATTGCCATAAATGCGCTTAATGGCTTCGGCTACAAGAGGAGCTACAGAAGCGACTTTGATTTTGCTCAAAGACTTAGCTTCATCACTCAAAGGAATGGTGTCCGTGACCCAGAGCTCTTCTATAGTGCTTTCTTTTAGTCTTGCGACTGCAGGGCCAGAAAGTAGAGGGTGAGTGATTACGGCAAAAATCTTTTCTGCGCCCATTTCTTTAATTAGACGGCAGCCTTCAGTCAAAGTCCCCGCGGTGTCGATGATGTCATCAACCACGATGGCTTTTTTACCTTGAACTTCACCGATTAAATTAAAAGCTTTGGCTTCATTAGGTCCCAACCTTCTTTTGTCGACAATGGCAATAGAGCAATTTAGACGCTTTGCAAAAGCTCTGGCACGTTCAACACCTCCTGCATCGGGACTGACAACAACGAAGTCATCACCAGAACCATGCTCTTCTTTAAATTTTTGAGCAAGAGTTGGAATCGCGTACAGATGATCAAAAGGGCAGTTTACAAAACCTTGAATCTGAGTGGAGTGAAGGTCTACAGCTAAAATGCGGTCCGCTCCAGCTGTGATCATCAAATCCGAAACACATTTAGCGGAGATAGGAACCCGTGGTTTCACTTTTCTGTCTTGTCTCGCATAACCAAAATAAGGAATCACAGCTGTGATGGAGTTTGCTGAGGCTCTTTTAAGAGCATCTAGCATTATGAAAAGCTCCATATAGCTTTCGTTGACGGGTGGGCAAGTGCTTTGAACAACAAAGACATCGGCCCCTCTAATGCTTTCATGAATTTCAACTTGGCTCTCACCGTCAGCAAAGTGCTTGATCATGCAGTCAGCTAGGTTGAGGCCGGCGGCCTTGGCAACGGCTTTTGCAAAGCCCGGGTTAGAATTTCCTGTAAGGATTTTGAGCTCTTTCATATGCCTTAAGCTGTACTGAAATTAAAGTCATGTGTCTATGGCTAAGCTTATAATTAGGTGCTTTGAGTGCTTCTTTGGCAGGAACAAAATAGGGTTGAAATACGAGGTTAGTGTTCGATATTTGAATACAGAAACGAGTTGATAAGAATCTAGCTGATCCTTCTTTTTTGTATCAACAGACAAAAAGAAGCTCAAAATTGATCAACACATTAGAATATGCTAAAAAATTTGAAAAGGCTGGAGTTAATAGGCGACAGGCCGAGGCCCACATACAAATCATTTCACAGGTTGTGGAGAACGATATGGCGACTAAGCAAGATTTAAAAGAGTTGGAATACCGTTTAACAATTAAGCTTTGCACAATTATCTGTGGCGTTACAACGACCACTATAGGTTTGGCTGTTGCCGTGATTAAGCTGTTTTAAACTTTATTGAACCTCAGACATCTGCTTCAAAAGCTCAGCACATGCTTTGGCTCTATGAGAGACAGATCTTTTTTCTCTGGGAGTCAGTTCTCCTGCAGCCTTATCAAAACCTTCAGGCTTGAAGATAGGGTCGTATCCAAAACCACCGCAGCCTTTGGGAGCCAGAGTGATATCACCATGACAGTCACCAGAGACTTCAATGCGTGCTCCATTGGGACCCAGTGCAACTATTTGGCAGTGGTAATGGGCTTTTCTGTTGTCAGTTTGTTTAAAGGCTATCATTTTTAATAGCTTGTCATTGTTTTGAACGTCTGAGGCCTTGGGCCCTGCGTATCTCGCTGAGTAAACTCCTGGTAAACCACCGAGCGCATCAACAAGCAGTCCTGAATCTTCACCAATCACCCAGTCATCAGCGCCTACTAAAGGTTTGAACGCTTCGGCTTTGATAGCAGCATTGTCTAAAAAAGTCTGACCTGTTTCTTTTGGTGGAGTGTAGAATTTGAATTCACTTGCAGATTTTACTTCAAAGGAGAGCTCTTCTAAAAGTTTAGAGAACTCTTTTAGCTTTCCTTTGTTAAAAGAGGCCACCCATATGCTAGGCAAGAGTCTGCTCCAGTCCAAGGGCTTCTCTTTGCTTTTGAAAAATGACTTCTGTTGCAAATTGAGTTTTTTCTATAAGTTCAGCAAAATGCTTTGGTGAGAAGGGTGCGCCTTCGGCTGTGCCCTGAACCTCAATAAGTTCCATTTTGTTGGTCATTACAAAGTTAACATCAGAATCACAATTGGAATCCTCTTCGTAATCTAGATCAACTAAGAGTTCACCGTTTACATATCCAGAAGAAAGCCCTGCAACTTGAAAAAGCATAGGGTCTCTTTTGATGGCGCCCTGATTTTTTAAAAATTCAAAAGCTCTTGAAAGTGCCACATAGCCGCCCGTGATGGATGCTGTTCTGGTTCCGCCATCAGCTTGAAGAACATCACAGTCTACAATAATTGATTTTTCTGGAATGGCAGTCATATCGACACATGCTCTTAGTGAGCGGCCAATGAGACGTGAGATCTCTTGAGATCTGCCACCAGAAAAAGCTTTGTCTCTGCGGATCCTGGTGTGGGTTGCGCGAGGAAGCATGGAGTACTCGGCGGTAACCCAACCTTTGTCTTCACCTTGAAGCCATTTAGGAACACGTTCTTCAACACTCACAGTACAGAGAACCCTTGTTTTACCGTAAGAAACAATGCAGCTTCCTTCAGCATATTCAGAGGGGTCCATCTCAAAACTAAGTGGGCGCATGCTCAAGTGGTCTCGTTTGTCTTTTCTAATCACAGTATTTTTCATAATTAAGGAGTCTCACTGCAATGAGAGCTTGTCCATATATCAGATTATTTTGAGTAAAAAAAAAGCGACCTGGAAATTAAGAGGGTAAAAGGGGGGTACCAGGCCGCTAGGGGGAACCCAATGTATATTGTCAGGTTTTAGTTTGTTCAACTTAATTGGGGAATTAGGAAGAGCACTTGAAGACTTTTCTAGGGCTGAAAAATAAATCAACAGTCTTAGCCTTTGATGTCGTGTAAGTATTTGAAATTGTTTTATAAACTTCAAAAGCTGAAGCTGGTTTCAAAAGGGGTCTAGCAGGTGTAAAAAGTTCATAGAACCTACTGATTGAAAAAGCTATCGGTGCTAACCTCTAAGAGTTTTAAAAATGGAGCCAGTAATTATGTCTGATGTGTCTAAAAGTTCACAAACAAATTTAGAGTCTTCTACAGCGAATGGTAAAACAAGTGGTAAAACATATTGGATTACTGAAGAGGGAGTTCAAACAATTAGTCTTGCTGTATTGGCAGCTATCGGTATCGCCTTTGCTTTGTCGATCACAAAAAGCATAATGATTCCATTTGTTTTGAGCTTGTTTCTCTACTTTATTTTGTCCCCACTACGCACATTTTTTGTATTAAGGATGAAGTTTCCAACATGGTTGGCGCTCATTGCGACTTTTGCTGCTGTTGCTTTGGTTCTGACTCTGATTTTCTTTGTTCTGTTCTCTGCTATCCAAGAGTTTGCAGGTGGATACAGGGTCTATGTTGCAAAAGCTGTTTACTTTGCAGATTCGATTCAAGACTGGGCTGTGACTAAGGGTATACCTATTGAAAATTACAGTTTAGCAGACTCTGTAAAAAATCTGCCCTTCGGTCAGTTGGTTAAAGGTGCGGGCTCAACTGTTTTAAGTTTAATTTCAACAACACTTTTGGTTTTTATTTTTTTAGTTTTTTTACTAAGTGGTGCATCTGTTCATCAAAAAACCAAAGAAGTTTCCAGATCTGACATGGGTAAAGAGATAGATAGGCAAATTAGAAAGTATTTGTCGGTTAAACTTCTGACCTCAACAGTGACGGCATGTCTTGTCTTTATCATTTTAAGTTTTCTAAAAATTGATTTGCTTTTTGTGTTTTGTTTTATGGTATTTGTTTTAAACTTTATTCCAACGGTGGGGTCGCTCTTTGCAACTTTACTCCCACTGCCAGTTGCATTTTTTCAATACGATTCGGCGATGCCAATTATATTAGTGATTGCGCTTCCGGGAATAGTTCAGTTTATTATTGGAAACATTATTGAGCCTAAGCTTATGGGGCACAGTTTAAATCTACACCCTGTAACGATTCTTTTGTCTTTAATGTTTTGGTCCCTTATCTGGGGAGTGGTCGGTGCCCTTCTGGCTGTGCCTATTATGGCGATACTTAAAATAGCCATTCAAAAAGTTGAAGGCGGGGAGTACGTAGCAAGATTGATGTCAGGTGATATTGAGGATCCTACGGTTTAAGAAGAAAAAGGGAAAAGGTGCCAGGTCGAACTGCAGCATTCTCATTTATTTTCAAAATTCTATTGATCATAAGAGGGGTACACCCCTCCATTGCTTAGCCAATTTTCCACAGTATCAATAAAGACTTTTCTTCTTTTTAGAAAAAAATCAATTTCTTTAGTTGGTAGAGTTCCGTCAAATAAACTATAGAATTGGTCGATTGAAGCTGCTTTAAAATGATCATAAATATGTTTTTCTGGTAAGGACTTTAAAATAACTGATTGAACCTCTGCATCTTTAAAACCGGATTGAAACCAATTAGAGCAACATTTGTTAAGTTTTAGGCTCCAAGCGTTTTCAGTGTTTTTGAGCTTTCCCTCTGCATAAATTGATCGAAAAGAAATACCATGATCTATAGCATAGTAGGAAGATCCGTCAGATAATAAGTTGGGATGTCTGCGGTCAGTATTGTCTATAAGAAAATCAAAAAACCATAAATTTTTTCTATATTTTTTTAAATCAACACTCGCTACGGGAGCAGTCTCTGGAATATACTCTTGTAACGAATAAACGTGATCATCTAAACTCCTCATAACAGTTTTCGGTACATTAACTATACCGCCAAAAAATTGATCTAATAAGTATGCGGCAACCTCAGCGTTGGCAGTAATCCCGTGTTGAGGATAGGATTTCTTCACAACCGCGCTTAGGTTAGGGCTAAGAATAGCAAACCTTGGATTTGTCATTCCGTGTCCAATTAAGTTAAGTTGGTCAATGGGCCCAATCTCAGCAGACTGCATTTGAAATAAAGTTGATTTTGAGCTGTTTGAGGATAATTTCGAGAAGGTCAGCAAGGTAGAAATGCCATCTGCCGCCATATGTTACCTGGCACCTTAGATCAGTAACCCTGCCACACAAGCGGTGATGTAGGCTGCAATGGTGCCGCCCAAGACGGCTTTGAATCCCATCTTCGAAAGTTCAGGGGCTCTGGAAGGTGCAAGAGCACCGATGCCACCTACTTGAATTCCAATGGAGCTGAAGTTGGCAAAGCCGCATAAAGCATAAGACAAAATAATCACCGAGCGCTCGTTTAAAGTTTCTGTAAGCTTACTAAGTTCCATATAAGCTACGAATTCATTTAATATAAGTTTTTTAGCTAGTAGGGAGGCCGCGAGCCAAGCGTCTTGGAACGGCAAACCTAAAAGCAAAGAGAAGGGGTAAAAGATCCAAGAAAAAACCACAGTAAAAGTCAGAAAAGGCTTTCCGTCAGTGTAGAGACTTTCATGAACTAAAGAGCCGCCCCAAGAGCTAAAACCAATCACCTCGGCCAGGCCTGAAAGGGTGTAATCAAAAAAAGCCATAAGAGCGATAAACGTGATCAACATTGCGCCGACATTAACGGCGAGCTTAAGCCCTTCGGTGGTGCCTATCGCGCAGGCCTCGATAAAGTTTGAGTAATTTGATTTTAAAAATTTAGACGGAACCCCTCCATCTGTTTCAGGAACTTCTGTTTCGGGAATTAAAATTTTCGCACATATAAATGCTGCCGGTGCAGAGAGAATGCTGGCCGTGAGCAAGTGCCCGCCGATATTAGGAAGGGCGTCTTTTAACAAACCCACATAGGCTGCCATCACGGCCCCTGCAACTGTTGCCATACCGCCAACCATCAAACAAAAAAGCTCAGACCTGGTCATATTTTTGATAAATGGCTTTACAATAAGGGGAGCTTCAGTTTGACCAACAAAAATATTTGCACTTGCTGCTAATGATTCTGCACCACTGACTTTAAAAAACTTTGAAAAGATCACAGAAAAAAAGTAAACAGTATAGGGCAGAATTTTAAGATGATAAAACAAAGCCATAAGGCTTGAGAAAAATACAATTGTGGGCAGCACTTTAAAAGCCACAATAAATCCAAACCTAGATTCATCAACTAAAGAGCCAAACACAAATCTTGTGCCGACTTCAGTAAAACTAAGAATTTTAATAATGACTTCATTGGCGTAATAAAAAATCCCGTCACCAAGTCCAGGAATTCCCAGCCAGGGAACACCCAAAATCAAAATGCCTAAAATAATTTGAAAGCAGACTCCTGAGGCCACCAACTTAAAGTTTATTTTCTTTTTGTTTTCTGAAAACAAAACAAGAAGTCCTAGAAATACAAAAATTCCTAAAAGGCCTAAGAGTCTCTCCACACCTAGCTCGTTATTCTTTCAAGCAGAGGGCCTGTGATGGTGATCACTGCTGAAAGGGGTTTGAGCCTTTTGTTTTTTCTAGGCCAGGTGCTTGTGTATCTTCCTGGCTCTTTTGTTTTCTCTCCTGGGTGCTGAACTGATAAAAAGAGGGTCTTCTGATCTGGAGAAAAGAAAGGACCTGTGAGCTCGGCCTCTACAGGGGCAGAGGCGACTTTGATGACCTGTCCAGCCTGGGGTCCACGTCTAGGGATTACAAAAAGGCCGTTGTATCCAAATTCTTTATAAGGTTTTTTACCTAATGAGCCTCCAGATATGTCACTTGTGACCCAAAGGTTTCCGTTTGAATCAAAGGCCATGTTGTCTGGGCAAGAAAAACCATTTTCTGTTCCACCGGCTTTGAAAGTTTTGTGTTTAAACCTAAGGCTCTTCTTATCCCATTCAGAAATTTTTAAAATTTCGCCATGAAAATTACCCTTGTCTTTGTTGTTGGTCAGCGCGACAAAGACATCACCACTTATAGGGTCTACATCTATGTCCTCTGGCCTTGCCAGTGGGGTGCCGCCAACGATTTTTGCAGCCTCTCTAGTGCGAATAAGAAGTTCCGTTTGATTTTTAAAAGCGGCTTTTAGTCTAAAATCTTGTTCTACATCAAGCGGAAGCCATTTCTTTTTTTCAAGACTGGCAACATAAAGCGTTCCATTTTTAAGTGAACCAGGCTCAGAAGAGATAAATTTATACAAACACTCATCGTTGGCGTCATCACCACTGTAAACAATTGGAGTTCCGTCCTTAGAAGCCGCAACGGTTGCGCACTCATGAGCGAATCTACCTAACGAGATCAGCTTTTCAAATGATCTGCTCTCGGGATTAACTTCGACCACCCAACCATAGTGCTCGGGGGGTCTTGGGTCGACCTCATCCCAGTTTAAGTTGTAGTTTCCGTTAGGCAGGCGTTTTCTTTTGCCACCGCTAAACTCAACCTCGCCGTAAAAATGATCATAGTTTTCTTCGCAGGTCAGTATTGTTCCCCAGGGAGTGTAGCCACCGGAGCAATTTGCAAGACTTCCAAGGGCAGAAGTGGCGCCATCAATAGGACGGCTGAAGGGAACCTTAGTAAGACCTGAGAGTCTAAAATTTAGATCAGATTTTTTAAGCGCTTTCCAGCTGCCATCATCTTGTTTTTGAACTTCAACAAAGCTTCCACCGACTTGCTTGCGTTCATTTCTTAAAAGTGACTTGGTCATTTTAAAAAATTGTTTTCTACCGTGAAGAAGAATGGGGCTTAGGCTCTCATGGTTCACCCAAAGAGCAGTTCTACCATCAGAAAAAGTGTGTAGGTTGAGGTAATCATTGTTGGTGCCAAAGCGAATGCCTCGTCCGATACGGTCGCCTTCTTTGATGAGCACTTTGTGCTTAAGGCCTTCTGCTAGTATGATGTCATCAATTCCTGAGTTCAGATCGATGCCCACAATAGGCTCCATGGGTTTTTTATTAGATAAGGTGCTGCAACCACTGAGTGATGTCATGGCTGTTGAGGCCCCAACAAATTTAATAAAGTTGCGTCTGGACCAGTTGCTGTTGTCTTCTTTTTTTTCGTTCATCGGGTGGTGTGCTCCTGAAATCGTTTTTATTTACATTTTAACTCTTATTAAGATGAACTTTGAGAAATAAACCAAAAATTGTCACCCAAAAGTGGCAAAAAATGTTCACTTGCGTCCTGATTTGAGCTCAAATGCGATTGTATTCCATTTAGAGCTGGTCCCTCATTTGCTATATGGTAAGTGCTCAGCGAGGTCCCCCCCCTTTACCAAGCTGAGTGAGGTAAAAGTGATTTTGCCTACCCCCCCCCCTTTAAGTCGCGCCAAGTTTTTGGCCGGCTTTTTTTTTGCTCAATTTTAGATTTAAAACACGTTTAGGAACATTTTTTGCAATTAAATTTGCAGTTGAACGCTTAATCAGGAGTATTGGTATAAAAATTTTAGTGGCTATGATTTTGATGATGTTGAGTGCACCGGTTTGGGCGGCGCCTTCATGCTCGTCACTACTAGAAACAGTGGCAAGTTCACTCACGTCTAAAAAGGTTAAAGACGTACTGAGTTTTTATGATGGAAAGAAGAAAATTGGGTTTATTAAGTTTGGCTTTGTTGACGAAATTAAAACCTTATTTATTGAGGATATCGAAATACACCCTAAATATAGAGAGCGAAAGCTTTCGAGGTTTTTTCTTAAAAAAGCTGTTCATGAGTTTCCGGATGCAGACCTTATAGACAGTATTTTGTTGGGAACAAATTATAAAGTTTATATTGCAGAAAAAAATAAAATTGAAAAATCGATTGGAGAGAATGCGGCTATGTCTGACAGCAGTCTGGCGGCAGTTATGAAAACACCCGCTTATAGAATAAGAGCCTCATTGGGGTTTTCAATTATTAAAGAGTTTAAAGTTATGGATGACTTTTTAATATTGGTAGTGGGACGAGATGAATCACCATCTAGCTTTTAAGTGCTTTAAGATAAGATTCAATAGTTTTGGCTATCCCCATTTCAAGACTGTCACAGATAAGAGCATGACCAATAGAAACTTCTTTAATTTCAGGGATGAGTTTAACGAGGTTTTTCAGGTTGTTGAGATCAAGGTCATGTCCTGCATTAAGCTCTAGCCCTGCTTCTAAAAGATCATCAGCACACTTACGGTAACGCTTTAAAACATTTACATCAGTGGGGTGTTTAGTAAACTCTTCTGTGTAGATTTCAGCTCTAGAGACGCCCATCTGTTTAAGTTTTTGGGCCGTAGCGAGACTTGTGGTGTTTGGTTCAACAAAAATAGAGACGCGCGTGTGAGGTGTAAGCTGTGGGAGCACGTTTTTTAGAATCTCTTCATGATTTTTGTCTTTGCTGGTGAGGTCCCAACCTGCATTTGAAGTGAGGACTTGAGGAAGGTCGGGCACAAGAGTACACTGATCTGGTTTGATTTCTTGAATTAGTTTTATAAAATCTGAATTGGGATAGCCTTCGATGTTAAATTCTGTCGAGACCACTTTTTTGAGATCATAAACATCTTGTTTTCTAATGTGCCTTTCATCAGGTCTGGGGTGCACAGTGATGCCTTGAGCGCCGGCCGCTTCAATCTTTTTAACCCACGAGCCTAAGTTTGGATTGTTGCCACCTCTAGCATTTCTAATGGTGGCCAATTTATTGATGTTCACACTCAAGCTTGTCATATAAACCCCTGTAAATTAGACTAAATAGTAAATAAAACCTTAAAGTAAGTTGCGTCCAAATTTTTTAAAACTCTTCTGCTGCAAATCATTGCTTAACAGAAAAATGACTTGAAGCAAATCTACAACAAGTGTTTTATTCAATACCAATGACACAAAGAAAAATTCTTTTAGTAGAAGATGAAACAAGCTTAGCTCACCTTGTGAGCATTCAACTTAAGTCCTACGGCTTCAAAGTGCAGGTTGCATCAGATGGTGTTCAGGCTAGAGACGAGCTTAAACGTGAGCCCTTTGACGTCATTTTACTTGATTGGATGCTTCCGGAAGAAAGTGGTGTAGAGATTCTAAAATGGATCAGGTCTTCGAGTGAGCCATATAAAAATATTCCTGTAATATTTGTAACAGCGCTCACAGCTCCTGGAAACATCATCCAAGCATTAGAATTTGGTGCAGATGACTACCTGACCAAGCCTTTTGAAGAGTCGATTTTGGTAGCCAGAATAAATGCTGTTCTTAGACGAGCATCTCTTAGATCAAAACAAGAGGAAGCCTCTAAAAACGGTGTTTTAGAATTTGCTGATTTAAAAATGGACACGAAGGCTTTTGAGGTTTCATTAGACTCTGAAAAATTGAGCCTGACGCGGTCAGAGTTTCTACTTTTAAGAAGTTTGATGGAAGAGCAAGGGTGTGTGCTAACAAGAGAAGATTTAATTTCTAAAATCCAGGGGGTTGAAGTTAATGTCACAGGTCGAACTGTAGACACTCATGTTTTTGGACTCAGAAAAAAATTAAAGCAGTACTCAGCCTGTATAGAAACTATTCGTGGTGTCGGTTACCGCATTAATCCTCCAATATCAGATCAAATTTAAAAGAGTCGTTCTTGAAAAATTTACCTGTAAAACTACTTGCAATGATGGTTCCCATTTATATGGCTATTCTGCTGGGGACCTACTTTTTTATAGACTTTATACTCACAGAAAACGGAGTTGTGTTTAACGAGTCTGAGCACCTCATTATGTTTGGAGTGCTCTCCACAATAAGTTTTTGCATTGGGATGCTTTTTGCGCTTGCGCCTCTAAAAGGCTCCATCCGCTATCTAAAAAAACTTCTCAATCAGCCCAAAACTGAAAACATTAGGGTAGAAGATGTACTTTTAAATCAAGACAATATGAGAGGTGAGTGGATTGAGCTTAGTGAGCTTGTAACAAAAGTTGAGCGTAAACTTAGGCGTCGCACTAAGGCACTCCTTCGTGAAACAACGGAGCTCAACGCTGTTATGAATTCCCTTGGATCTCCGACGGTAGCCATCACGACCAATCATGGAGTTTCCTTTTTAAACTCTGCTTTTGCAGTCTTATTTGAAGTCGATTTGGAATCTATTGATAAAGGCCAGACAGAGCAAAATCTAGAGCAAATAATAGATGAACCTAATGTTATTAAAATTTTAAAAACAGCGTTAAAAGAAGAAAAATTTGAAAAACGCATGATTGCTCTTCACCTTGGTGAGCGAAAAAGAATTTTTTCAATTAGCATGTCCCCGCTAAGAAGGGGAGTAGACAATTCACTATACGGACTGGTGGCCACTTTTAACGACGAAACCAAAGCTGTAGAGCTGGATCAGAAAAGAATGGATTTTGTATCTAACGCATCTCATGAACTTAGGACGCCGATCACTGCTGTTTACACATCGGTTAGTTTACTTAAAAAAATTGATGACGAAGAAACAAAAAAAGAAATTATAGAGTCTTTAGAATTGAATGCTAAAAGACTAGTTGATCTAACCAATGACCTGTTGGATCTTTCAAAATTCGAAGACGACGCTGAAGAGCTTGACCTGCAAACTGTTGATTTAAAAAAAATTACAGGTGACGTGCTCAAAGTTTTAGAGTCCTCTAAGTTAGCACATAAAAAAGTAGATGTTGTCTATGAAGTTGAGACTGGAAATTTTGATCCTAGCAAAGTTAAACAGGTGCTCACCAATCTTGTGAGGAATGCTAGAATCTACACCCCCGAAGACACAAAAATTGAGGTTAGGTGGGGTTTAGATGAATCCAATAAAAGCTTAGTCTTGAGAGTCAAAGACTGGGGCGAAGGTGTTGCTGAAGCAGAACACACTAGAATTTTTGAACGTTTTTACAGAGTAGATAAGAGTAGATCTAGACGCTCTGGGGGCTCTGGAATAGGACTTTCTATTGTTAAACACATTATGAGCCTTCATGGTGGAGAAGTGACGCTGAAGCCCTATAAGCGGGGAGAGGGCGCTGCTTTTGTGTGCACCTTTCCTATTGATAGGGCTTAGAGCGAAGAGCCCTACTTCTATACAAACCCGTTTCAGATGACGTTTTTTGTCGTAAATGGTCTAAAATAGAGCGTCAAAACTGCGAGAAGCCCTTACTGGCGGCATACTAATTGTAAGTATATATGTATGAAATCTTCACTAACTGTTCTTATCTTTTGCCTGCTTTCTCTTAGCTTTAGCCAAGCTAGTGAGGCTAAGTACTTTCAGATTGGAAACAAGTTTGAAAGAAGCTTTCACAAAGATGCCGATCAGATACCGCCAAAACTAAAAAAGGCCGCTTATTCAGTGGCTCAATTTGGCAGTTCAACCGCATTTTATATAGGTAAGCACAATGGTAAAGATGTTATGGCCACCACCGCCCACTCAGCACTTATAAAGGCTACTGATTACGGTTACAGCCTTGATCATTATAAAAAAAATCCTGAAGATTTATGCAAGATTTTTATCGACAGCAAGAACTCTCCACGCAGGTATTTCAAATTTAATTTATTAGATCAGGCATTTGACTGCAAAAAACTTATAGCTATTTTCCCAGAACTTGATTTGGCTTTTTTTGAACTGCAGCCTGAGGGAAACTTTGACTTGAGTCCTTATGGGATTAAATTTAGACCACCTCAAGAATTTAAGAAAGGCCTGCCTTTACAATTTTTCTCTTATAGTGGTTTTCAAAATCCGGGCCACCTCTCTTTTGACTTAGGGTTTACTCATGGAAAACTTTGCACGCCTTTGATCAACTCAGATAAAATTGATTTTATGGAAAGCTCTGACGATTTGACAAAAGACCCGCTTGAGATCCCAGCAATCCCAATTGGTTGCGACACGTCACCTGGCGATTCAGGGGCGCCTCTGTTAGATCAAAATGGTGCTCTTGTAGGTGTTTTGTGGTCTGTCTCAAATAGTGACAATCCACTTGTCTCAAATGAAGACTATTTAGAAACTTTAATTATGAAAAAGACCCCTTACACAAAAGTTGAAACAAATTTTGTATGGAAAAACTTTAATTACGCCTCTTCACTTGAAAAAAGCATTCGGTATATTGAAGAAAAGACCAAATCTTGCGAAACTGTTGCATGTAAAGTTTTGAAATCTTTGATTCGTACAGATTAACTGATTTTTGAGTCAAGCACACTGTATCATTGAACCGATAACCTCAATATGAAAAAGATGAAGTATTCGATTGTTTTTCTATTGTTTGCCTCAAGCCATTCCTTTGGTGCAGGTTACTCAACAGATAAAGGTTTAATAAAAATCAATTCAAAAGCTGCAAAAGGGCAGTGCCTTCCGCCCTTTGAAAAAGACCCCAGCAGCGTTTTACGCCAAAACAATGTAGAGATTTTTACTGCAAAAAACAAACCCAATGTAAAAGGTAAATCTGGCTGCCAAGGGTTCGGTACACTTCCGAACCGTAAGGCGCTCTCCAACCCGGCTGATCCACGCCTTGAATCATTAGCGCGTGTGGTTTCGACATTAAGTTCATTGGGGACAGGAAAGATGACCGCTCATAAAAATATTAAAATTGTTTTTGGAACTGTTAATGGCCCTTCACGACAATGTGATGACCACGTCCAGTTAAATCGAGGCACTCAAAATTGTTTAGGTCTAGGTACGACTCTTGGCAGCGATCCGCATGGGGGCACTAGCAACGTTGCTCTTATTGCCCATGAACTTGGGCATCAAATTGCAAATGCTAATGACGCAAAAATTTTTTTAGACTATAAGGCTTTTGTTCAGCCCCGATGCCAAATAACTGAGTATGCTAAAAATGGACGACCTAAAAATCCCCGAAGTGAGGAGATTGCTGAGGTGATGGCAGCCTACGTGACGAACCCTGGGATATTTAGCGATGCACCACGGGGTTGTGAAAAAGCATTTGAATTTATGGCAAATCTTTTTGGAGAAACACCTGCAAATGGTCACACCATTAATAAAACTTGTGAGTCGAGGAAGGCTTCAAGGCCGTCAGTGACACACAATGTGCCAGCTGTTCCAAGCGGAGTAAGGTTGCGATTTAACCCTAAATATTATAAAAACACTCCGGCTAAGACCAGTTCAGCACCGTTTAAATTTAGGGTTTCTGAAGAGGCAAGCAGTGTAGATTAGCTTAAAGCCACGACCAATCTGAATTAGTCACAATTGCTTCTAATGGTTTCTCTATACAAAATACTTCAAACTCAAAGTCGCAAGACTCAAGAACGAAAAGAACGAAAAGATGTCAGTGATGGTGATCACAAAAACACCACTGCTCACAGCAGGGTCTTTGTCGAAGTGTTTAAGAATGATAGGAATGCTGGCCCCTAAAGTGGCGGCAACAAAAGAATTGATTGCGATTGAAAGGCCTAAAACAATTCCTATTTTATAGTTGCCTTTCCAAACATAGACTAAAAGTGAGGCGGCCAAACCAGTGGTGAGACCTAGAGCCACACCTACTGAAATTTCTTTTACTATGGCTGCCGTGTAAGTGATAAAATTGAAATCACCTGTAGCCAAACCACGAGTCACAACAGTTAAAGTTTGAACAGCGGTGTTTCCGCCAAGGGCTGCAGCAATAGGCATCAAGATCGCCAAGATTGTGTACTCTGCAATTGTGGCTTCAAAAAAACTTATTACAAAACTGGCGATTGCGGCTAAAAACAAATTGAAGATCAACCATGGAACACGGTTAAGATATGAGAGTCTAGCTGCCATAGTTACAGAATCCATCTGCTGTAAACCAGCTTGAGCATAAATATCAGCGGTTGCTTGGTCTTCGATCTCATCTAAAACGTCATCAATCTCGATGATTCCAAGAACTCTGTTGTTGTCGCTGACAACAGGAAGAGCCACAAAGTTTTCACGTCTTACAATTTCGATGGCCTCATCGATATCATCCGTAGGAGCAACACTTAAAACATCTTTATTAACTAAATCGTCCAGGGGAATATTGCCCTTGGAGGTTGCAAGTTGTCTAAGGGAAACCACACCAATTAATTTGTTAGTGGATGTTAAGCAGTAAAGATAATAAATCGGGGACTCACCAGCATTTTCTTGAATATGATTCAAAGCTTGTTTTGCAGTGAACTCGATTGGCAGGGTGAAAAAATCAGTCTGCATACTTCGGCCGCAAGAATCTTTTGGATAATTTAAGTACTGTTTGATTTTAGAAGAACGCTTGAGTTTGGGCACGATCTCTTCAGTGACATCTTCACCTAAAGTTTCTAAAAAATAGGTCGCATCATCTAAAACTGCATGGTTTAAAACTTCAATCAACTCTGACTCTTCAAGTTTTTTAAAGACTTCTAAAAGCTTGGCCTCGGGCAGATCAACCAGGGAGTCCATAAAATCTTCATGTTCTTTAAGTTTTGCCATGCTTTCAGTGAGTAAATCTTCATCAGCGAAAACTATCCACTGCCCAAGTTCTGTGCTGTTTAAGTCAAAAAAGGCTTCAGAACCGGCTGTGATTTCAGAAAAGTTGATCGGTTCTGGAGTTATGTCCTCTTTTTGCATCTACTGGGCCTCAAGTTTGAAAGTGGTTGTGATTTCGCTTGGCTTTATTATAAAATAGCCGTTTAAAAATGAGAAGCAAGCAGGAGCGTACAAAAATGGAAAAACATCCAATGACGGTTACAGGAAAAAACAAACTCGACACCGAGTTGAAAAACCTTCTTCAAGTTGAAAGACCTGCTGTGATCAAAGCCATAGAAGTGGCTCGCGGTCATGGCGACTTAAGTGAAAATGCTGATTACGATGCTGCAAAAGAAAGACAAGGGTTCATCGAATCTAGAATTGGTGAAATTCAAGCTAAGATTGCTGTAGCGGATGTGATTGATCCAGCTACCGTAAAATCAGATAAAATTGTTTTTGGTGCAACTGTGTATCTTTTAGATTTAGACACTGATGAGAAAAAAACCTACAAGCTTGTTGGGGTTGATGAAGCCGATATTAAAGAAGGTCTTTTGTCAGTTTTTTCTCCTTTAGGGCGTGCATTGATTGGAAAAAAGAAATCTAGCGTTGTTGAGTTCAACTCTCCAAAAGGTGACAAAGAGTACGAAGTCGTTAAGTTTGAATTCAAATAGCACAAGCGGTTTCAAAACCATAAACAATAAAATGAGCGAAATTTGCTCCTTGCAAAGACTAGTGGTTGAAGCTTGAAAAAGATATTCCTAGTCTTTCTTTGTGCATGCTTTGCTTTTGTTTTTTATCAAATCAAGCAGACACAAAATAAATTACCAAGCTTGCTTCAGGCTGCAACCAATGAGCTAAACTTAAGTGAAAAGGGAGCGAGGCTTTCTTTCGAAAAAGCTTCGTTTACACTTGTGAGCTCTTTGAGTCACCCATTTGGTGTAAGGCTAAAAGGACTTTCCGCTGAATATAAGAAAGACTGTAAAAAGCACTTTTTACTTGTAGACACGGTTGTTCTCCCCGTTAAGCTGCTTCCTTTATACCGGGAACAAAAAATTGACTTGGGACTTATACGTTTTTCAGATGCAAACTTTAAAAGTCTTGATGTTTGTGGTTCAGACTCAAACAGTCCTGCCGCTTTAGAAAAAATTGTTAAACCTAATCGTGAAACTGAAATCGAATCCAAAATTGAATTTAAAATCATAAGTTTTTTTCAAAAACTTAAAAAAATAAATTCAGAATTTTTAAACAGCAAACAGCTTAAAGTTAAATACAAAGGTCTGGTGGTTTACGATCTAGAGCTTTACCTTACAAGTGAGGACAAGCTCTTCATCGACCGCTTTAAAGCTTTAAAAGGAGCGGGAAAATTAAAATACAAAGGTGAGTGGGAAGCGCAACTTTTTTTAGATGATTCCAAGGCAAAAGTGAGCGGTGAAGTGGTCGGACATGTTGATGTGCTCAAGGCTCTTGTTTTTTTTAAAAAGAAAGAAAGCGAACTTAAGCTGGAGTTGAATTCTTTTACTGATCAAAACAAGAAAGATAAAGTGAAGCTTTCCTTAAAGTCCGTTCCACTTAGTTTTCTTTCCAGGTTTTTTAAAGAAACAGACTTTGCTGGTTTAAATTTAAGAAAGACTTGGTTGGAGTCTGCATTAGAAGCAGAGATCTCAAAAGAAGATTTAGTTTTGCAAATCAAAACATTTAAAATCTACGGAGATTTTGGTTTGATTGAAACAGATGCCGCAGACCCTGACCTGGTTTGGAAAAAAAACTCATGGTCGCTTGTTGATGCGATTCAGCTCAAGCTACATAAAATTAATTTTTTTGAAATTTTAGCTGATAGGCCACAGAAAAAAATGTCGCAGGTCTTTAAAGACTTTGGCAAGTTCAACGCACTAGTAAAGCTTAAATCATTAGACAGGTTCGATGGTGACTTTGAAACCAATGATTTTTCAGTTTCAGTAAGGTCGAGAGGACGCAAAGCCTACCAAAAAATTAAATCTGCTAGAGGCAGTCTTTCTTACCGAAAAAAGAAGACACTCGATTTTAACTTAGAAAGTGTTATCTTAGAAAAAGGGGATTTTGAAGGTTTTATAAGGCTTTCTTACGATTATAAAAATAAGAATATAAAAACAAACTTTGATGTTCAGCACTTGAGATTCGCTCCTGCTGTAACCACTGAACTTTTAGGCTTAGACAAAAATCAGGATTTCTTTATAAAAGGAGAGGGCTACATTTCAAAAACCAACCTTACCAAATCTGACAAAAGAAAATACACAAGTGAGCTTGAGTTCAAGTTAGGTTCACCTCTTATTAAAACCCTTCATTGGGAGGCTAAAAAAGTGATTTCTAATTGTAATCTTCACAAAAAAATTCTTGGCTGCCGACTCTCACTTGAAAACCTGTCCTTATCAAAGGCTCTAAGTTCAGGTCTTAAACTTAAGGCCCAGAATTTGAAGAAAGTTAAAAGCACTTCTTTTGTTTATGAAGACAAGCACTTAAGGTCTGTTTTAAAAGCAGCGGATCAAAAGCTTAAATTCGACTGGAGCTCAAAAGAAGGCATGAGCTTTTCAACACCTAGATCAGACAAAATTTTTGTTAGACAGCTTTAAGCTTAAAAGCTTACGCTGGACTAAGGACTTAAATGCCTCATTGTGGTACGCTTAACGTCTTGTTTTAAAACAAGTAGGCGCTTCTAAATGACACATTTTTCTAAAGTCTATATACTTTTTATTAGTGATGATGCGTGCTTTCTCTCTTTTTATTATAGGTTCTTTTTTGATGACATCTGCACCAGAGGCTGAAGCTTTTGGAGGTGGCAATGGTTCATTTCTATCTATATTTAAAGGGCGTAATTCTAGAAATAGAACTGAAGGAAGAGTTCCAATAAACTGTACGGGTGGATGCCCAAGCAGGGGAGCTTTTAGAAACGAACCTCTCCAGCCTATTCCACGTGATGGACTTGCCGGTGGTGTGTCACGAGTGATGGCAACTATTTATGGTGCCTGTGAAGCAGCAAGACCACTGAATTCAATAGAAGTAGACTCAGCACGAAGAAATCAGTCTTATGGTTCATATTTAGCCACTGACAATAAAAAACAGGCTATGAAATCTTCATGGAAAAAGTATATTCCCGGTTTTAAAAGTCGTGATTATGATGTTAGAGAAATCACAAACTCCTCTCAGTTTGTACAAGCTGGTCCCTACGGAGCTGCAATGAGAGGAAGAGTCTGTAGATCAAACCCTGGGTTTAATGTTACGAGCTCTCCCAAGACTTTTGGATATGGCTCTGGTGGAGCTATGGTCAATGGGCAATACAACATTTTAAGGTGTGGGCAGGCTTCTTACTTAAAATCATTATCATCTGCTCAAAAAGCTTACAAATGTGGTCTTTCTCCAAACTCTCAACCTGCTATTACCTTAGACTGTGCAGAATTTCTGGGTGCCGCAGCTATTGCTTCATGTAAAAAGTTTCATAAAAATCAGACTCTTGACGGATCAGGTTTTAAATTTCCTGGCGGAAGGGAGTTGAGCACAGCTTCAATGATTTCTATTGCTAAAGGAGGCGGCGGCTCGTGCCTGACCAACAATCCAACTATAGGACCTAATTCAAGCATTCAAGCTGGTGACATGTTTGCAGGTTCAAGTGCGCACTCAGTAATGATATCAAGCGTGGGTAATGACCCTTTAGGCATCGCAGCAGCTAAAAGAAGGCGAGGCGGTTGTGATTCAATTTCTTATGGTGATTTGAATTTTACTATGGCCCATAGTCCGAGTCACACTTCACTTGGACCTATAAATACAACTGCCAGGGCTTATGCTCGTATGGTCACCGGTGCAGGACTAAGACAGGCTTACCCATTAAATAAAATTATAGCAATGGCTATAACCATTTGTAAAAGACAGGCAAACGGAGGTGCACAGTCATTTATGAATGATTCTAAATTTTCACTTTTAAGACACAAATCTAGTGACCCTGCATGTTCTTATTCAAAAAAAGACTGTCCACCTTTAACAGGCGATGAGTGTGCTGATGAGTGTGGGGTCTAGTCTTATGAAAAAATCTGCACTTGCTGTGATCTTAAGTTTATTTTCGCTAAACGTTATGGCTGAGCAGCCAAAGTCCTTCGAGATTCACAATACAAAAATTGATGCAAAAGTTGAGACCTGTCCAAAATCTGAAATGGACTTGGCCAAAGAGATATTAGAGTTGGAGCTTGCGGGCATGCGCTACTTACGTTCCAAGCCAGAATGTTTTGAAAGCATCACTGCTAAGTACGTACACACGTCAAAAAATCCAGATGAAGCTGTTGAGAGCCTCGTGCAAGTTGTTGATGGTTCGGATAAGATTGAGAGCTTGAATTACGACAAAAAATTTTTCAGTTACAAAGTTGTTTTCTCGGTTACAAGTAAAGATGGCAAAAGCTTTAAAGATAGTTTTAGCTTTATGACCTCTGCAAAAGCTGGAGCTAAAAAACCAAAAAGAGGTTGCGCGCTCATCTCAGCAAGCCCAGATAAGGTTTACGTTAAAGCCTCTTGCCTCTAATCTAAATTTTTAATTAAACAAAATCAAAGGGGCTCTTGTAGAGCACCGCTGCTGCTGAATCTTTTAGTTTATCTATTAGCTTTTGTTTTTCTTGATACTCAAGGTGAAAAACTTCTTTTTTAAGCATCTGTTCCAAAAGGTAATCTTCACTGGTGGTGATGCGGTCGACTAAACCCATCTCCATGGCGTCTTCACCAAACCAGTACTCACCAGTTCCTACTTTTTCCATATCAAGACTTGGTCTAAACTTATTTACAAATTTTTTGAAAAGAGCATGAATCTGTTCAAGCTGTTCAATAAACTTTTCACGGCCTTCTTCTGTGTTTTCTCCAAAAACAGTGAGTGTCCGTTTGTACTTGCCCGCGGTTAAAACATTGTAATCGATATCATTTTTTTTGAGAAGTCTGTGAAAGTTAGGCATGCCCGCAACAACACCAATTGATCCTACAATTGCAAAGGGTGCTGCAAGTATAGTGTCGGCAACGCATGACATAAGGTAGCCACCGCTGGCTGCGACTTTATCAACTGCCACTGTGAGCTTTAAGTCTGCTTGTCTGATCCTGGCCAGTTCTGATGCCGCAAGACCGTAACCTGAAACCATACCACCTGGACTTTCCAATCTTACCAAAACTTCATCAGACTTGGGATCAGCAATTGCCAAAATTTGAGTGACACAAAGTCTAAGTGAATCTGCTGAAGAGGCTTTTATGTCTCCATTAAAATCTAGGACAAAAAGCTTGGGCTTTAAGGCGGTCTTTTTTTTATTTTCTTTCTTTTCGTTTTTGTCTAAAGCCTTGGCCTCTTTGTCTGTAAGCATCTGTTTTTTGAGAGCTGCAGAGGTTTTTTTAAATTTCTTAGAGAGGTTGGTGAACTTAAAATTTTTGTCAGCCAGCTTTTGCTTGAGTGCTAAGGCTGCGACTGTAGACAAGACTATTAGGATTGACCCAACAATGACGACTGCTTTGATCAAAAAAGAGGCTATTTCTAGTGCAAATTCTAACATGATGAGGTCCTTTCTTTTGCAGTTTAGCCCGTCACCGAAAAAATAGAGCTGTTTATAGACAAAAGTGAAACAAAATTAGCACCAACTTGGAATCCTCACAAGTGGTGGTGTAAACTATAGGTGTGTTTAAGTCTTATTTTTTATTTATAATCATATCAGTATTTAGTTTAAGCAGCTTAAGCTTCTCAGAAGCTCTTGAGCCAGATTTTTTTAAACGTCAAAAAAAAATTGAACGAGAAAAAAAAAGAAGACAAAAGGGGGCCACTTCTTACACTAAAAAGCGAAATCGTGAGCTTAAGAAAAAAGACAAGGCCGCAGTTAAGTACAGAAAAATCAGGAAAAAAGCTGAAAAAAAGCAAATCAAACAAGATGCTATTTTTGAAAAAGAAATGCTCAAGCCTGAAGATGTTAACTCTTATAAAATAAAAAAAGCCCAAAAATATGCTGAAAAAAAAAGAAAGCAGGCTGGTGATCCAAGTTGGAAAACTCAGAATTTAGAGTTTGGTATTCAAGTGCAAGAGCCTAATCTAATTAATAAGAAGTCTAAAGATCAATAAAAAGTAAAATTATACACAAAACAAATCTGAAAAATTAAGTTATGTGTTTAAAATTTCATCTTGGCTTAGACCCGTATGCAACTGCAAATCTTGTATGAGCTTATAGAATGTAAAACCTAGAAAAAAGACCATTGGAACAGAAATAACAAGCATTCCAGCCCAGGTCATTTGCGATATTTGGCCATTGAGCAGGACAGCCTTGTCAGAGGATGTCATCTCATAGGCTATTGGTTTAAAAATGTAGATAGCAAGTATAAAGTTTAAAACAGCACTGATGAAAAAAGAAACTGAAAAAAGTTTGTTAGCTTTTAAAAAAGATTTGTTAATCTCTGGTTCGGATCCTAGTTCAACGGATTTGCTGTTTATAAGTTCCATATCAAACATTCCACTCGAAGCGATAAGATTTTTTATAAACGGACGACCTTTAACAGACGTGATGTAAACACCTATACCAAGACAGGCTGGCAGGGCGGCTTCTTTAACAGCAAACCAAAAACCGTCTAAAGCGTAAACAGCAAAGAGTCCTGTGATGAGCGTGTTGACAAGGCCTAAAATAGAAAAGTAATTGGTTTTTGAGTTTTTAATTAGGTCCCACAGGCCATACCCAATTGGAAAGAGTAGGGCGACACCCAATGCAATCAGCGCTTTGTTCTCTCCGGGGAAGAGCGCTGTTTTATTCAAGATAAAAACAGGTATAAGAATATTGGCGAGGAGATTGATAAAGGGGTTTTCTTTTTTTGAATTCATCAGCTCTATAAAATCTCAAAAAAAGGTCAGTGCGGCAATGTCTAAAGTTTTTGATTGGTCTTTTGTGAGTGCAATACCTGCATGATGACATAAAAATAAGCAGTTTGTGTTCTTTAATGAAATTTGCTTTAGGCTTTTAATAGAATTGTAATAGAATTAGTGTTTTCAAACTATATAAAGTTAGTAGTAAAGGCAGGTTTCCCAACATGAGTAATCCCACACAAAAAAAGTGGAATGAATCCGTCACATTTACTGTGGTTGTGGCCTGCCTTTCATTGTTTGCCTTAGGCTGGATGGACAATGCAAGAGGACCTTTTTTTCCACTCTTTTTAGAGGCAACGGGTGAGTCTTCTTCTCGAGGAGCTATGTTTTTCGCGCTGACATCTTTCATTGCTATTTTGTCCTCGGGTGCAGCTGGTCAGATTTTAAAGTTTTTTGGTTTGAGAAAGCTTCTTATCGTAGGTGGTTTAGCCATGGGATCTAGTCCTTTAGGCTTAGTCTGGCTTCCTAGTTTAACTGGAGCCTTGATAACTGCTTTCTTGTTTGGTTTGGGCTTAGGGTGGTTAGCTGTTGGACAAAATATTTTGATCAGCTTGGTTGAGAACGTTGCTCTTAAAAAAAGACTTTTCTCACTCCTGCATTGCTTTTACGCTTTGGCCGCTATGACGGCTCCGCTAAGCATTCTTCAACTTAAAAATATTTTGCCTTGGAATCAGCTTTTGCTGGGTGTGACCGTCCTAACAGTTCCATTCTTATTTATGGCTTTGTTTTTAAATAAAGAAAAGCCTGCAGACCAACAAAACTTGGAGCGGCCACCACCGATCACTGATTTTTGGGTGGCTATTTGGATTGGGTTTTTGTCTTTCTACGTTGCTGCAGAATTGATTCTTACAACTAGATTAGTGCTTTTTCTTGAAGAGGGGATGGGACTTAGTTTTACAAAGGCTTCGAACCATCTTTTTCTATTTTTCTTAGCCATGTTTTCAGCAAGAGTGCTTTTTTTTCTTGTGCACTTTAAACAGTCCTCTCTTAAAATTTTAATGACCTGTTTAGTTTCAGCTCTTGTTTTTGTTTTTTTAGGATACACAAAGTCGACTTACTTTTTTACTTTTCTAGGGGCCTCGGTAGGGCCTGTTTTTCCACTAGTGATGGATGAAATGTCTATGATGTGGCCGAAGCGTTTTGATGTGCTGGTTTCAAGGGCCATTGCACTTTCGTCTATTTTTGTTGTGACGGCTCATATGGTTGTTGGAAAGCTTACAGATTTATTTGGGATATCTTCTGCAATGTACTCGGCGCCAGTACTTTTGACATGCGCTCTCGGAGTTTTGACACTAGCCCTCTTTAAAAGACAAAAAATTGGCAAAGAGTCATAGTTTTGACAGTAGGCATTTTCTTACTGCATACCGTGTTTTTTGACTATGATGTCTTGATTGCATGAAGGGCAAAAAGCCTTTTCATCGACAGACTGTTGCCCAATTTTTTTAGATGCTAAGATTTTAAGCTCGTGTCCGCAAAAGCAGCAGTGGTTCTGGTCTTTGTAAAATTTGTGATGTTTAGGATCGGTTGATTCAAGAACATAGTTATTCAGATCAACCTGCTGGTATGACTTAAGTTGAATTTTTTTATTTGATTTCATATGACTCCCGATCTTTTAAAGCTAGTTGCTACATTAAGTATGCAAGAATCGTTCACAGACTTAAGTGAAGCTAAAATGCGCAACCACTTGCAGGTTTTGATTGCGAAAAAGCACCGCCGCTCTCTACAATAGTCTGTAATTTCTAATCAGCACGGGAGCAGATTCATGAAGATAATGGTTTTGATTTTTTCACTCTTAATACCACTCAGTTCATGGGCAGGCATTAAAGAGTTTCAAGTTGATAAATTTAAATTGAAAAATGGAATGCGGGTCTTGCTCCACCAAGACAATAGACTTCCTATTTACTCTCTTCACCTCTGGTATGATGTTGGCTCAAGCGATGAGGAGCCCAACAGAACAGGTTTGGCGCATTTTTTTGAACACCTAATGTTCAAAGGCACAGTGAAAAATGTTGAGGGTGTTTACGATGACCTTATTGAAGAAAACGGAGGCAGCAACAATGCTTTCACAACAAGAGACTATACGGGTTACTATGTAGAGATGCCCGCTGGCACCTTAGAGACTGTTTTGAAACTAGAGGCTGACCGCATGGTAAACCTCAAACTAACTAAAGATAAAATTAAAAGAGAGCGCGAAGTGGTTAAAGAAGAGCGTAGGCTGCGCGTTGAAAACAGTCCCTTTGGATTGGCCTTTGAAAGTCTTTTTCAAAACGGATATGCCAAAAGCTCTTACAGGTGGCCCGTGATTGGCTCCATGAGACATCTTGAAAACTCTTCAGTAGCGGATTTTCAAAATTTTTATGACAGATATTACTCTCCTAATAATGCTGTTTTGATTATTGTAGGTGACTTTAGAAAATCCAAAGCAAAAGCCTGGATTAAAAAATATTTTTCAAATCTGCAAGCCAAAAAAATCAGTAGAAACTCTGATGGCCCTGGAGCCTTATCTAGTGGCGGAAAGAATGTTAAAATCTCTAAGCCGGTTGAATCTAAAATCATTGCAACTTCTTTACCGGGAGTTTCAGTTCACGACAAGGATGCTCACGCACTAGACCTGCTTTCACTCATCATTGCAAATGGCAAAGCCAGCAGAATTTATAGAGAGATGGTTGATGGTAAAAAATACCTTTTGTCCACAGACTCGTGGAACTACACGCCATCAGGTAAAGGGCTCTTTCTTTTGTTCAACACTTTAAGGTCCGGAGTGAGTAGCAAAAGTGTGAAGTCTAAATTGAAATCTCTTATTTCTGAACTTCAGAAAAAAGGGGTGACTTCAAATGAGCTTAAAGCCGCAAAAAAACAGATCAAGCTTTCATCCCTTTCTGAATTTAAAACTCTAGGCGGTAAAGCTAGAGGGCTTGCCACAAATGAAATTTTATTTGGAGATTTTAAGAGAATGTTTATTGAGGTGGACCGCTACGAAGCCGTGACTTTAGCGCAAATCAACAAAGTAGCTAAAAAATATTTAAATGTTAAAAAACTCAACTTTATTGAGGTAGGAAAATGATGCAAAAAAATGATTCAATAAAAAGCTCGAAGAGTCTTTCAATGGTTTTCTCTCTAATAATTTTAGGCCTCTCTTCGCTACTGCTGCTCGCCAGCTGCCAATCAGGGTCCAAAGGGTTTAAAACAAACCTTACTAAAAAGCGTTTGCCAAATGGAGTGCAGGTTTTGTCTTTTAAGGATAAAAGCCTTCCTTTTTTTAAAGTCGCAGTTTGGTCCACTAAAGGTTATGCTTATGAGCCAGCGGACGCCCTTGGTGTGACAGCTTTATTAAGTGATTTACTTATTGAGGGAAGTGAAAACAAATCTAAAAAAGAATTGGTGGATGCCTTTTCGGCAATAGGGTCTTCATTCCAAAGCGGTGTGGATGCTGATCAAATTATTTTTTCTGCTCAAAGTTTAACAGAGGACTCTGTAAAACTTGCCGAACTTTTTACAGAAGTGCTTACAGAGCCTAAATTTGACAACAAAGCTATTTTAAATTTAAAAATGAAAAAATCAGATCAACTAAAACAAGTTGTTGATGATCCGGGCTCACTTACATCAGTGGCTTTCGGCCAAACGCTCTTCAAGGGACATGGTTACGAGCGTATTTCTAGTGGTACGTTAAGCTCTATTTCAAAAATTGGAAAAGCTGATTTAGTAAAAAGGTATGAACAAATCATGAAGCCTGGGGGTCTTACAGTAGCTTTAATAGGAAGCTGGATACCTTCAGCCGAGGCTTTGGTTTTGTCTAAACTTGCAGACTTGGAAAAAGATGAGGTTGCAGAGACCAATTTGAGCAGAGTAGAGGTTCCTGAGAGCCCAAGAAAAACTATTTTGTTTCATAAAAGAGATTTGAAGCAAGCAAATGTAAACTTTGGAATAACAGCTGTTCCCAGAGCATCAGTTGATTATGAAGCACTTAAAGTAGGACTTTTTGTTTTAGGCGGATCATTCAAAAGCAGACTTAACAAAGAGCTTAGGATTAAAAGAGGCTTAACGTACGGTGTGGGAGCGGGCATTGATGCTATGCATGACGGTGGAGTGATTAAAATATCTGGATCAGTAAGACATGATAAAGTTTATGAGTTCATCACTGAAGCAAAAAAAATCATGGCTGATGTTGCAAAAAATGGAATCACCAAAGAAGAGCTTGAAAAATCTAAAGCTATTATTCGTGGTCAGTTTCCTAGAGGAATTGAAACAAAAGAAAAAGAAGCCAATCAATATTTTGATCTAAGCTCCAGAGGAGTTTCGGGCGAGGAGCTTTATAGGTATTTAGACAAAGTGATGAATTTAAGTTTGGACCAGGTGAATGATGCTTTGAGAAAATACATTATTATGGGAGAGCTCAACACAGTAATTCTAGGAAATAAGTACAATATACCTTCTAAAGATCTAAGAAGACTCAGAGCTCAGATCAAAACATACAAAGCAATTAGGCTGTAGTTTTAAGGAAAAAGCTTTGAACACAATTACATTTGATGATTTTAAAAAGATTGATTTTAGGATTGGAACGGTCACTCAAGCTGAGGTTTTCAAAGAGGCAAAGAAACCCGCCTATAAACTGATGGTGGACTTAGGAGGTCTGGGTGTTAAAAAATCTAGTGCCCAAATCACTGATTTTTACAAACCAGAGGAACTTATTGGCAAACAGGTTTTGTGTGTTTGTAACTTTTCACCAAGACAAATAGGCCCTTTGATGTCAGAGGTTTTAGTGACTGGATTTATTCTCAATGAAGATAAGGTTGTTTTGGCGCAGCCTGAAAGAAAGATCCCAAACGGCACTAAGCTTGCGTAAAAACCCTTGTTAAAAAAAGTTTTTTTAAGCACAGCACCATATGTTACCTGGCACCTTAGCGTGATCTGACGTAGATAAAAACCCCAAGACCCGTGATCAGCAGAAGCAGCAAGCCGATTAAGCCACGAGAGCCTAAAGCGCCCATTAAGCCTGATTCTCCATCAAGTGAGCCGCCTTGGCCATCAAGGTCACCGTACATGCCCTCTGGAAGCACATCAGAAAGTCCGCCTGCAAAGACGTCTCCCTTAGAGCTTCTAATAGAGGCGCCACCAAGAGAGCCCAAACCTTTAGGTGCAATCACTTTAAGAGTTTGAATCGCTTTCATAAAGTCATTGCTGTACTTGCTGTAGTGATCTTTGTGAGCTGAAAAGGTCACAAGTATTCCTAGGCTGTCTTTTACGGTTGCCGCATACCTAGTGTAATAAGTTTCGACCTCTGAACCTAGATGTACGCCGTCCACCCAATCAACACCATTGATTTTTCTTTTCTTAACAATTTTAACTTTGGAACTGTAAGGAATATTCTTATAGTTTTTCATGCCTCTAGGAGTTTTAAGATGTGATTCATAGTTTGCAAGTGAATCTTGAGGTCCTTTTTTCTTAGCTGTAAGAATGATGATGGCTTCTTTTTCTTTTTTACTAAATTTGTTAATGCAGACGTGTTCATAGCCTTCTTGTTTGCAGGTCCAATTGGGCGGCAGTTCAAAGCTAACATAAGAATTGGAAAAAACTTTTGCTTGGGTAGTGATCGCAAAAAACAGTAAACTAGAAAAGATCAAAGACCTCATGTCTATCTCCCTTGAAATGATTCATTGCAATCATAACTGGAGGACATAATTGAGGTCCAGCACTAATTGTTAATCAAGTCTTGGACCTACGAGGCTTAAGACAGCTGCTTCAGCATCAAGAACCGATCCTGCTTTAATTTTTATTTCTAAGCCCGAAACTTTACGACCAGTGCTCATCATAATTTCAATCACACCTGATGGGCTCAATTCAGGTGCTACAGAAAAGAGAAGTCCTGCAATTCCAGCTGCAACAGGTGATGCCATTGAAGTTCCAGCCATAGGCTGAGTCACAATTCCTGATGGATTTGGAATATAAGCAGAACTGAGAAGACCTTCAGGGCTTCTATCCGGGCCTGAAAAACCACCAACAGTGGCAACATCTACAGACTGAGCACCGAAGTTAGAGTATTTAGTCAGGGCATCATCAGCTCTTACAGATCCAACTGCCAGAATATTGGGAAGGTCATAAGAAGATGGGTAGTGAGGTGTAACGTCATTGTTGACACCCACACCAAACTGATTTCCATTTCCAGAAGCTGCAACAATCAAGATGCCAGCATCGCTTGCTTCTTTCATAACGGCTTTAACTGCTTCAGTAGGTCTCGTGGATCCAAAAGACATATTGATGACTCTGGCTTCTTTTTCAATTGCATATTTAATTCCTGAAATAATGGATCCAAGGTCAGGCCCTTTTGCACCGCCGACTTTTACAGCAATGATCTGAACATTTTCTGCACTTGTGCCCATATGTTCACCTGCAACTAAACCTGAAACATGAGAACCGTGTCCATAATCATCCATGGGGTGGGCATCATCATCTGCAAAATCATAACCTACAAAGTCATCAATAAGTCCGTTTTGATCATTGTCGATGCCATCGCCTTGAACCTCTCCTGGATTGGTCCACATTCTTCTTTTTAGGGCTGGGTTGTTGTAGTTCACGCCTGAATCAAGAACAGCAATTTTAGTCACTGTGTAATCTAAGCTTCTGACGATTGATTGTGCTGTATCAGCTTTGGTTGCACTGATTTGATAAAAGTTTCTCTGTGAAAGAGTTTCAAGTCTTTCCTCACCTTGGTCTGAAAGTTCAGCTTTGTAAGGACTGTTGTTTGTTACAAAAAAATCTGAACGGCTGAAGTTGCACTGGCCATTTTTTTTGTAAAGTAAAATGACCCCAAAAGGACCGGCCATATCTGGTTTAAATGAAATAGACTGATTGGCAAGAAAGTCAGAAGTGATTTTAGATCCGTTGGGTGGCAAAACCACCCACGCCGTCAAAGCATCATCGCCAGTTTTTTTGTTGTTTTTAAAACCTAAGCTCTGACCCACCTCCGGGGTAGTCTTAGCAGAAACTGCTGAAATGTTTTCCAACTCAATTTTTGGGACGATTAGCAGTCTATTCATAATGCAGTTTTCGGGTGAGAACTCGACATCAAGATTTTTAGCTAAGAACTTAGCGAGTTTGATCTCAGTAGAAGCTTCTTTTTTTTGATAAGCATCAAGAGGAGAGATAAAAGCATTTTTTTCAAGTGTTGCCTCGGGAGCAATCTCTAAAATCTCAGCTTTAGAAAGCCCTCTATACTCATAAGCAAAGCCGTTACCAAGATTTCTAAAGACGGCCGCGGGATGTTTCTGCATGATTTCACTGTGCTGCTCAGCAGTTACTTTAGTTGCTATCAAACCTAGCTCTGAAATGTTTTTTGGCGCTTTTTTAACCTCTTGATGTTCAATACTTGAACCACATCCTGTTAGTGCAAATACTAATGTTGAAATGAAAATGCTGACTTTGCTCACTTTAATCCCCCTCTGTTCCCCACTGACTGAATACTAGACTTAGGCCTGGTCGTGTATTTAGATTAAATTTCAGCTTATATAAGGCTTTTTTATACCATATAAATCTAGTGAATACGTACACTTAACTTCAAAAGCATATTTTTATAGCTCGGAAAATCTTTTCAATTTTATGCTTTGCGCTGTATACTCTCCATGTTTGAGTTTTTAAACTCGAAGTCAAAGAGGGGATCATATGAATTTTCAACAACTTTCTACTTTTGTCACAGTTGTAAGTGAGGGCAGCATGACAGCTGCTGCGGAGAAACTTTTTCTAACTCAGCCTGCTGTCAGCCAGCAGATTCGAAACTTAGAAGAAGAAATAGGTTGCGAGCTACTAGTTAGAGGAGTGAGAAAAGTTAAACCAACGCTTCAAGGACAGCTCTTATATGATTACTCAAAAAGAATACTGCAACTCACACAGCAAGCACAGGTGGCCCTTCAAGCCATGTCTACAGAACTTGTTGGAGACATTAGGTTGGGAACCCTTAACTCGTTAGGTCTCTACCTTCTCAGTCCAATCATTGGTTTGTTTTTAAAACACAACTCTAAGCTTAATTTTAAATTAAACTACGGATCTACACCTCAGCTTATTGAAGATCTGAAAAAAAATGAGATTGATTTAGCGATTTTACCGGAGCCAAATGACCCTGCAGAAAAAGAGTTTTTCTCAAACTTTGGTTCAAAATTTGTTTTATCAGACGAGATGTGGCTTGTTGGTTCCGGAAAAGACATGACTTTGCCTCAGACCATTCCACTTTCAGAGTTTATCACAAGACCAGTTGTGTTTTTCTCTGATAAATACTTAGGTTTTCAAGAGCAGCTAGATTCAAAACTTGAAGAGCAGAATTTAAAGTTTCATCCTGTTTTCCAAAGTGACAATGTGGGAACACTCAAAAGAGTTGTTGAGTCAGGTCTTGGTTGGGGCTTTTTACCGTCTCACTCAATTCACAAACAGGTTCGGGCGGGAAGACTGCAGCGCGTGATGGTTGATGATATTAAATTCTCTAGTTCAATCAATATGTACTATAGAAAAGATCCATCACTTAATGAAATTGTAGAAGTTCTGTTTAGGGCTTTAAGACAGCAGGTTCTTACTTAAAAGAAAAAATCTTTTTTTAAGCCTAACCTTGAAGATACAATTCTTGCAATTTCAGCAGCAGTCTCTTCAAGCGCACGATCTGTAACATTCACCACTGGCCAACGCTTATTTTTAGCAAAGAGCTCCTCTGCAAATTGGATTTCTTTGTTAATGTGGGACAGACTGGCATAACTTCCATGGGGGTCCTGTCCAAACTTTTCAAGTCTTTTCATGCGAATACGTTGAAGAGCATCGATTTCAATTTTGAGTCCAACAATTTTTTTTTGATCAATTTTAAAAAGCTCGTCAGGTATAGGTTGTCCGAAGACCAGAGGAACGTTAGCGACTTTAAGACCTTTGTAACTTAAGAAAATTGAAAGAGGTGTTTTGCTTGTTCTGCTGATGCCCACTAAAACAATGTCTGCTTTGTCGAGCCCTTCTAAACATTTTCCATCATCATATTTTACCGTGAACTCTATGGCTGCAATTTTTTGAAAGTACTCATCGTCTACTGAGCGAAGCTCGCCAGCACCGGGGCTGTTTAAATCCACATCTTTATCAAGTAAAAAACTAAGATTGTCTAGTACAGGCCCCATCAGGTCTACAGAGAGGAGCCCGCGTTTTGGCGATTCAAGGCTCAGTAGGCCTCTTAGTGCTGGGGAGACCAGAGTGTGAACAATAAGTCCTTTTTTTTCAGGTAAGTGGTCTAAAATTGAAATAAGCTGCGTTTTGTTTCTAACATTTTTATACCTAAAAAAATTCACATCCTGAGTTTTAAACTGAACCATTGCGGCCTTTAGCATAAGAGCTGCAGTTTCACCAGTTCCATCCGACAAAACATAAATTGCAGGCTTTCTTACCGGGTCAGTCATTTTAAATTTCTATCCACTCAGTTTTGCCTTGAGGAGTAGGACGGTCCCATATGTTCAAACTTTGGATTGTCACATCTTCTCCGAAATGACTTGTGGCACGGCCGTAATCATAAATGACTTGCTCAGCTGAACTCCAGTCACAACCGCAATGAATAAGCCCTAGGGTTGATCTAAAGCCAGGGGGAAGTGAGACATACATTAGATCCGAATTGTAGTTGGGATGCGATTCATCAAGTGGAAGCTCAAGTTTGTTGATGCGGCTTTTTAGATCTGGAGCCCACTCACTCTTTGGTTTGTACATGATGTTTGAAATCTGCATTCCTGTTAGCCAGTCTATAGATTCAGTGATTTTATGAATGCCCAGTGGTGGAAGCCATAAAATTGAAACGTTCTCTTTTTGTGAGGAAAAAGAATAAAGATAGAGAGGTAGATTTTTAAAACTTTTTTGTATTAAAGACGGCATGCTAAAAAAGTTTAACTTAATTTCTCAGAGCCTAGCAAGCTGTCTAGCAGACCGTTAACAAAAGAAGAAGACTCTTTGGTTGAATATTTTTTTGTAAGATCAACTGCTTCATTTATAGCCACTTTTGGTGGTGTTTCCAAATGAATCATCTCGGTGATCGCAATTCTTAGGATGTTGCGGTCAGTTATTGAAAGTCTATCAAGAGACCAACCAACAAGGTTGTTTTTAATATGGTCATCTACTGAATCCTTGTTTTGGTTCAAGGAGTCTAAAAGCTCAAAGGTGAACTTCCAAACTTCAGGTTGCGCTTTAAATGAAGTTTGAAATTTTGTAAGTTTTTCTCTAGTGCTGAGAACAGATTCTTCTGGAGCTGCAAACTCCTGGCAGAATAAAAATTTTAACGCCATTTCACGGCTGTCTCTTTGTTTGATCAAACTACATCACTCCCAATAGATTCAAAAAACTCGTTAACTTCTTTAAAAGTCATATAAACACTAGCAAAGCGCACGTAGGCAACCTCGTCTAACTTTCTAAGCTCAGCCATAACATATTTACCAATTAGATCTGAACTAAGCTCAGGGCTCCCTCTTCTAGATATCTTATCTACAAGACTTGAGACAATGGAATCAATTTGATTTTTACTTACTGGTCTTTTCTGGCAAGCAGCATTCAAACTTTTTTCTAATTTAGCTCTCGAAAACGGTTCTCTGCGTCCATCTTTTTTGACAACTACAGGAAGCTCTACAAAAACACTTTCTTCAGTGATGAACTTAAGACCACAGTTGGTGCACACGCGCCTTCTCTTTACCGAAGTGTTTCTGCGTGCAGGTCTAGAATCTTGAACTCTAGTTGTCTTGTTTTTGCACTCGGGACACTTCACTTTTGGCTCTCCAATCAGGCATTGAAAAAAGAAAGTTAATCTTCAGATTTCATTTGTACAAGGTCTTTGGTAAAAAAGAGGTCTGGTATGTGCATAAGTAGCTGGATTTAAGGGTATTTCATTGAGACAATATAATTATGTGCAAAAATTTAGCATTAATTTTTTCTTTTTTGGTTTTCACTCCGGCTTTGCATGCTGAAGAGGCAGGTTATAAAGAGGCCATGGAGTACTTTGTGTATAGAAAAAAACAACAGCAAAAAGAGCAGGGCAATTACGTTGAAAAATCAAATGGGCCAGAACTTCAGGAATTTTTGCCAGAGGCCTACAAGTTTTTTGTGGGTGCCGGAGCTGGTGAAAACCTTGAACTGG
>Ga0115567_10000579_pt1 | contig 35715 bp, 33 predicted proteins | sample COGITO_mtgs_1204_2_FD_88679 | JGI IMG/M metagenome (GOLD analysis project Ga0115567, IMG submission 88679) | Pelagic marine microbial communities from North Sea - COGITO_mtgs_120412 | ecosystem: Environmental > Aquatic > Marine > Epipelagic | place: Germany:Helgoland, sampling site Kabeltonne...
AACATAGAGATATTTTGTTGGAACTTACCGCCACCTTCAGGCACTACCATCATGCCTAACTCTTTGGCTGCAGCGAGTATTTGTTGACGTGTATCACGCCTTGGTTGATTGTAACTTTTAACCGAAATAGCACCGGTATCTTTTAATCTTTGCATATGGAAAAGCGCATCGTCGTAATTATTGATGATGGCTTTGTAACCCAGTCCTTCAGCTCCGTATAAAATTGTTCCTGTAGAGTAGATTCTGGGAGCGACAATCTTGCCAGCTTTTTGCAATTCGGCAGCCGAAAATATCTCAGTGGTGTCGTTTGAAGGGTCGTGAATAGTGGTCACACCAAAGGCTAAGTTAGAAAACATGCTCCAGTTTTGCTGGGGTATGATTTCATTACTGCCTTGTGCGCCATGAGCATGAGCGTCGATAAGCCCAGGTAATATGGTTTTGCCTTTGGTGTTGATGAGTAGTGCTTCATCAGGAATAGACACGTCATTTAACTTGCCTACTTCGACAATTTTATTGTCTTTGATTAATACCACACCGTTTTCAATCACTTCTCGCTGTCTATTGGCATCGCGCATGGTGACTACTGTGCCACCTACTAAGGCTTTATAACCTGAAGGTTTGTCTGCTTTTTGTTGAAAAGATAAGTCAATGCCCTCGCTCACTGGTTCCGGTAACTCTTGTGGCGCGTTTGCGAAAAAAGCAAAAGCATCCTTTAATTTTCGTTCATAAAAAGTCGCTCCGTGATACCAACTAACTGATTGGTTATCGCCACTCCAAGTTAGGTATTCACCCGCGCGGTTTGATATCTGTTTAACCGGTAATGAAGACATGTCAGGACCAATGTTGACGCGCTTACCTGTCTCTACAAAAGGCGCTACATAGGCATTGTATTGATGGACAAAGGCGACCCATTTTTTGTCATGAGATAAACGGTATTCAGATACTTTATCGGCCCCGTATAAATGCTCTCGTTTATCTTCGCCATTTAAGTCGACACTGATTAATTGGGTTTCTGCATAATCACTTCCTGCAACTGAAGTGGTCAGATAAATGCGAGTATTATCACCAGCAAAATGGGGAGCAGAGCCTGTTTTTGCTATACGTTTCGTTTCGCCACTTTTAACCTCAGCCACATAAATACCGGGTTCGACCGAATATTCTGGGCTGAGCAGGTAGCCACCTGTTACCTTGTCATAAACCACTAATTTTCCGTCAGTTGAGAAACTGGGTTCGATATAATGGCCGGGAGTTGTCGTTAACTTTTTGCCTTTGCCGCCACTGGCTTTGATTATTCTGACTGAACCTAAGTCTTGGTCATGCCATGTGGTGTAAACAATACTTTTACCGTCGTTTGAGTAACGCGGGAATAACTCTTCATGATCATTTTGTTGGGTCAATCGAGCGGTTTTACCGGACTTGATATTTTTCACATAGAGTTTTCCCAATGCCTGAAACAAGATAGATTCACCATCGGGCGACTTTTGTGCCCAGCGCGTCATTTTGATCGGGAAGTTGTCAGGAGCCACATCAACATCAAAACGTACCGCATCAGCGTATTTAAGGTCAGCCTTAACATTCACAGGTATGCTGGCGACAGACTGATCTTTGACATTTAACTTATGAAATTTCCCCCCGGTCCAGAAAACGATGTATTTGGAATCAGGTGTCCAATCAAAATAAGCAAAATATCCTTCTGAGCCAAACCCTTCTTGCATGTCTCGTTCAAGGTTTAAATAGAGTGGTTTTTCAATACCCGTCGCTAGGTCTTTGATAAAAAGCGCCGTTTTTTCTTTAACTCGGCGAATAAAAGCTAGATGTTTACCATCTGGCGAAGGCGTAGGCACCACTGCGCCCCCTGTACCACTAACAAAAGATTCTTCTTCGCCATTGGCTAATTCGTATCGGGTAATGGCAAAAATGCCTTGTAGAGGATCTCGGTTATAACTAAAAGTGCTACCAGAGGATACATCTTGAGTGAAGTATAGATATTTTCCATTGGGAGAAAACGCCGGATCGGCAATGTTCTTTTGGTCTTTTTTACCATTTACACGCTCTTTAATGGCCAGTCCGTCACCACCAGAATGATGATAAAGCCAAATTTCACCAGCGGGGATACTACGACTCGACATAATGCCTTTGCTAACCGCAATATATTGTCCATCAGGACTCCATTTGGGCGAATGGATCAAGTTACTTTTTTCAGTGCTGAGCTGTTTTAAATGCGTACCGTCTTTATCCATGACCCACAGGTTAGACAGGCCACCTCGATCAGAGATAAAGGCTATTTTTTCTCCATCGGGGCTGACAGCAGGGTGAATATTCCAAGCAAAGTCTTGGGTTATTGCCTTGGCCTTGCCGCCATCTAAGGCAACAATATAAATGTCACCTAACATATCGAACACCATATTTTCGCCGTCAGGGGTAACATCTAAGCTAGACCAAGTGGTGTTGTCTGTATCGATTGAAACAGTGGCTAAGTCAAAAGGAGGGTTAAGTACATCCCAGTTATTTTCATCTTGTGTTTTATCACTCGATCTTTGTTTCAAATCTTCATCGGTTTGACTCAAGGCAGAACAAGAAAAACTAATCAGTGCGGCTAAACCCGCAGCGTGCAGTAGCGCTTTTTTTAGACCTATCATTGCGGTTCCCTAGAATTATATTTTTTAGATTGATATTGAGACTCAGTGGTTCATATGAAATACATTATCACTGTGGCTAATATCTACAACACAGACACAGGGATCATGCTTCGAACTGCGGACATATTCTGTATACAAAACAACACAGGATCAGCTTAACGTTTTGAACAGATTGTTTATTCGTTTAACCCGTGCCGCTTATAATTTGTATTTGCGGAATATCGGTATCACCCTTTAACACTTTTAATATGCCGTCTTGAGTCAGTGTGCGCATGCCATCAGTCATGGCTTGGGCTTTCATTTCGTGTACAGAGGCTTCTTTGTACACCAAAGAGCGTAGTTCCCCTGTCATTGCCAACAATTCATGTACACCGGTTCGGCCTCTATAACCCGTGTCACCGCACTCGTCACAGCCTTTACCTTTAAACAACATAAGAGGGTCAGGTAAATTTAACTCTTCAAGGTACTCTTCACCATATTGCCGCTTAATAAACGCTACGTCGCTTTCGGTGGCAGGATACTTCTCTTTGCAATTCGGGCAGATGGTTCTGATCAAACGTTGGGCTAATATACCCACACAAGCATCTGAGAAGTTGACCGGATCAAGTCCCAAGTCCAACAAACGAGAAATGGTTTCTGGAGCCGAGTTGGTATGTAATGTAGAAAATACTAAATGCCCTGTCAGCGACGCCTCGATACCAGCATGTGCGGTTTCTTTATCACGCATTTCACCTATCAGTATTATGTCGGGGTCGGCACGTAAAAACGCTCTTAATGCATTGGCAAATGTAAAACCAATTTTAGCGCTGACTTGCACTTGTTGTAAGCCTGGCTGGGTTATTTCTACTGGGTCTTCTGCGGTCCAGATTTTCTTTTCTGGGGTGTTGATGTGTCCTAGTACAGCATGCAGTGTGGTGGTTTTACCAGAACCAGTAGGCCCAACCACTAGCACGATCCCGTGAGGCTTTTGCACTAGCTCAAGAATTTTCTCGTGGTTACGCGGCGACAAATTTAGCTTGCTCAAGGGCATTGCTCCACCTGCAGCCAATATCCGCATTACCACGCCTTCACCTGCAATAGTGGGAATAGTCGCTACCCGCACTTCAATCAGTTGTCCCGACATTCTAAAAGACAGTTTGCCATCTTGAGGGACACGCTTTTCAGCAATGTTCAGATTCGACATAATTTTGATACGCGCAATTACAGCACTGTGGTGAGATGCAGGTACTTGAGTAACGTCCCTACATACGCCATCTATACGCATACGTACTCGGGTAGGCGCGTTTTTCTCTGGATCAACATGAATATCAGATGCGTTTAAGCGTTTCGCGTCATGTAATACGCGGCTAACTAACCGAACAACCGCTGGTGCGTCGTCAGACATTTCATCAGATTGTTCATCTAACTCATCTGCGCTGGTACCAATCTCGTCAAGGATTTCGTCCATAGCACCGGGACCAGCACCGCCTCCAGCCGCTTCACCTAAATATTGCAGAATGATATTAGGTAAGCTGACCGATATCTCGTAACTGTCTATGCCTAACGCACTTTCAATTTCCATTAATAAAGTGGCGTTATTCGGTTCTGCCATCAATACAATAGGATTGTCTTTTACATCAGCTAACACCGCCACAAAATTGCGTTTTAGATAAGATAAATTTAGCTTACTGTCACTTTGAAATAAGTGATATTTATCAGGTAAATAGGCTATGTATGGAACCTGAAAATGCACCGATAAGGCATTACCTAAGTCGTCTTCTGGGACTCTGTGCTCAGATGTTAAGCGTTGCACTAACTGCCTATTATCGTGGCTTGTTTCTTGAAGTTTCTTCAGTTCTTTTTCAGGAATAAGGTTGCGGTGCACCAAATAATCAAAAGGTTGGCTGGTGCCGCCTAATTCATAACGAAACTTTTTGCCCATGATTTCTGCAATAGCATTAGCAAGTACTAGGTCGTCATCCGTAAAAGCTGCATCTTTTTTATTGATGATCTGCATCACACCCATCAACACACCAGAATCGAGGATCGGAATACAAATAATATTGCGAGTTTTAAAGGTGGAGCCTTTGTCGAACTTATCTGCAAAGTTTAAGCGCTTATGAATGCTCGCAAGCTCTTCTTTATTATATGGGTCATTAATAATCAGTGGCAATTGACTCAGCGCCACATAACCCGCAATGGACATGGGGCTAATAGGCACTTTGATTTCGCGGGTTTCTTTACCCGTTTTAAAACGAGCCACCAAATCTTGGTGCTGTCTGCGGCGCTGAAAAATACTCATACGCTCGGCATCAAACAAGCCTAATACGAAGGGTTCTAACTTGTGATACGCGTCCATAAGAGAAGGATACGTCTTAAGCAACTGGTTAATTCGGTCGAGGTGGTTTTGATTAAGTTCGGCATTCATATAGTTGCTTAATATACTTCTAGGCTAGAGTTTTTCTAATAATGAAGACCTTACTATAACTGACGCGTTACAGACAGCAAATAGCTTTTACTTTTGTAAGCCGTGTAATTCTAAGGAAATTAGCTGTTACATCAATATGTTTGTCACGCACATAGTCTATTTGTAAGGAACTTACATTTATGGGCCGTGAAGAATACCTACCCAATTACTTGAGTTGTGTCCTAATTTATCATTTGTTATTGCATTAATATCAAATCTATATATAATTCGCGCCCACTGATTCTTCGGAACAAGTGCATTTGGTTAGAATTGAGGTGTTTTTACTGATATTCAACATACAACCAAATAAAAACAGGGCCCTAATTTTGGGTCAGCAGTATACATGCATCCTCCTGTCAAATTAATTGACGGTGTGGATGATTTTTTTTGTTCTTTCGATTGGAGCTTAATCGATGCCAAATCAAAGAATTCGTATTCGTTTGAAAGCGTTTGATCACAAGTTGATCGATCAGTCTACGGCTGAAATCGTTGAAACTGCGAAACGTACAGGTGCTCAGGTTAGCGGTCCTATTCCACTACCTACACGTAAAGAGCGTTATACAATACTTACTTCACCACACGTAAATAAAGATGCGCGTGATCAGTATGAAATTCGTACACATAAACGTTTAGTGGATATCATTGAACCTACTGATAAAACAGTAGATGCGTTGATGAGATTGGACTTGGCTGCCGGTGTTGATGTTCAAATCAGCCTGGGCTAACAAGAGAGGGTTTTAACATGGCGATTGGACTTATCGGTCGTAAAGTAGGTATGACTCGCATCTTCACAGAAGATGGTGTGTCTATTCCTGTGACTGTGATAGAAGCCACCCCGAATCGTGTGACTCAGTTACGTACTGACGAAACCGACGGGTATAAAGCGCTTCAAGTCACCGCTGGCGAGAAAAAAGCAAGCCGCGTCAATAAAGCAGCAGCAGGTCATTTTGCTAAAGCTGGCGTGGAAGCAGGCCGCGGTTTATGGGAGTTCCGTTTAGACAACAACGAAGGTGAAGGCATAGAAGTTGGCAGTGAAATTACTGTTGAAATTTTTGCTGATACTAAAATGGTTGATGTTGTCGGTACTTCTAAAGGTAAAGGTTTCCAAGGTGCTATTAAGCGCTGGAACTTTAGCCACCAACGTAACACACATGGTAACTCATTGTCGCATCGTGCACCTGGTTCGATTGGTCAAAACCAATCACCTGGTAAAGTTTTCAAAGGTAAGAAAATGGCCGGTCAGATGGGTAACAAGCGTGTAACTATGCAATCTTTGGACGTAGTCAGAGTTGATACTGAGAACAACCTTTTATTAGTGAAAGGTACGGTTCCTGGTGCTCCTGGTGGCGATGTCATTATCAAAGCTGCTGTCAAAGCGTAACGTCTGGGGAGTTAAGTGATGGAATTAGTATTGAAAGACGCGAACAGCGCTCTTGAAGTATCCGAAGCAACCTTTGGACGTGATTTTAACGAAGCACTAGTACATCAAGTAGTAGTAGCATTCGGTGCCGGAGCTCGTCAGGGTTCTCGTGCACAAAAAACACGCTCTGAAGTACGCGGTGGTGGTGCCAAACCTTGGCGTCAAAAAGGAACAGGTCGTGCCCGTGCTGGTACAATCCGTAGTCCTATCTGGCGTTCTGGTGGTGTAACTTTTGCTGCTAAGCCGCAGGATCACAGCCAAAAGGTTAACAAAAAGATGTACCGTGGTGCGATTCAAAGCATCCTTTCTGAATTGGTACGTCAAGAACGTTTAATCGTGGTTGAAAAATTTGCAGTTGAAACTCCAAAAACGAAAGAATTAATTTCTAAGTTGAAAGAGCTTGAACTTAAAGATGTACTTATTGTGACATCAGAAGTTGATGAGAACTTGTTCTTGTCAGCACGCAACTTGTATAAAGTTGATGTGCGTGATGTTCAGGGTATTGACCCAGTAAGTCTTATTGCATTCGAAAAAGTATTGATAACTGCTGATGCAGTTAAACAATTAGAGGAGTCGCTAGCATGATAAATGAAGAGCGTCTACTTAAGGTGCTACTAGCACCACATGTTTCTGAAAAAGCAACGCTATCTGCCGAAACAAACAACACTGTTGTTTTGAAAGTGCTTAAAGATGCGAACAAAGAAGAAATCAAAGCGGCAGTTGAAAAATTGTTCGAAGTTGAAGTTGATTCTGTTCGTACCCTAAACGTGAAGGGTAAAACCAAGCGTCACGGTGCATCTTTTGGTAAGCGTAAAGACTGGAAAAAAGCTTACGTTGTGCTTAAAGAAGGTCAAGACATCGACTTTGCTGGCAGCGAAGGCTAAGAAGGGGATTAGATATGCCATTATTGAAAGCTAAGCCGACTTCAGCTGGTCGTCGTCACGTAGTTCAGGTGATTAACCCTGACCTACACAAAGGCGCACCTTATGCACCTTTGCTTGAAAAGAACAGCAAATCTGGTGGTCGTAACAACAATGGTCGCATTACCGTGCGTCATATTGGTGGCGGCCACAAGCATCATTATCGTGTGATTGATTTTAAACGTAACAAAGATGGCATTCCAGCCAAAATTGAACGTTTAGAATATGATCCAAACCGTTCTGCGAACATCTGTTTGGTGTTGTATGCAGATGGTGAGCGTCGTTATATTTTGGCTCCTAAAGGTGCTAAAGCAGGCGATGCAATCCAGTCAGGTTCTGATGCGCCGATTAAATCAGGTAATACTTTGCCAATGCGTAACATTCCAGTAGGTACTACGGTACATGCGATTGAAATGAAACCAGGTAAAGGTGCCCAAATTGCTCGTTCTGCAGGTACTTATGCACAGATCCTAGCGCGTGCCGAGGGTTATGTAACCCTACGTTTACGTTCTGGTGAAGTACGTCGAGTATTAGCAGATTGCCGTGCCACTATTGGCGAAATCGGTAATGCAGAACATATGCTACGTTCACTTGGTAAAGCCGGTGCGAACAGATGGCGCGGTATCCGCCCAACTGTACGTGGTGTTGCCATGAACCCTGTTGATCACCCACATGGTGGTGGTGAAGGTCGTACCTCTGGTGGCCGTCATCCTGTTTCACCTTGGGGCGTTCCAACTAAGGGCAAGAAAACACGTAGTAACAAGCGTACTGATAAATTAATCGTACGTCGTCGTAATAAGTAACAGCGAGGATTCACCATGCCACGTTCTCTCAAGAAGGGTCCATTCATAGACCTACACTTGCTGAAGAAGGTTGAGGCTGCAGTGGAGAAAGGCGAGAAAAAACCAATTAAGACTTGGTCTCGCCGCTCTATGATCATCCCAGATATGATTGGGTTGACCATTGCGGTCCATAACGGTCGTCAACACGTTCCTGTATTTGTCAGTGACGAAATGGTTGGCCATAAATTGGGCGAATTTGCTCCAACGCGTACTTACCGTGGCCATGTCGCGGATAAGAAAGCCAAGAGATAGGAAATAGATTATGGAAGCTTTTGCTAAACATCGTCATGCTCGTACCTCTGCTCAAAAGGCTCGCTTGGTAGCAGATCAAATTCGTGGTTTACACGTTGAAAAAGCCCTTGAGGTGCTGTCTTACAGCCCTAAAAAAGGTGCCGATCTAGTCAAGAAAGTACTAGAGTCAGCGATTGCGAACGCCGAACATAACGAAGGTGCAGATATTGACGAATTGTTAGTATCTAAAATCTTTGTTGACGAAGGTCCAACTATGAAGCGTATCAAGCCTAGAGCCAAAGGCCGTGCTGATCGTATATTGAAGCGTAGCAGTCACATCACTGTTGTTGTGTCTGATAACTAGGAGAAAGTAATGGGACAGAAGGTACATCCTACAGGTATACGCCTGGGTATCAGCAAACCATGGACATCTACCTGGTACGCTAATACTGCAGATTATGCAGATAACCTGTTTAATGATCATCAGGTACGTCAGTATCTGACTAAGGCACTTAAAAGTGCTTCACTTTCGAAAATCGTTATCGAACGTCCAGCGAAAAGCATTCGTGTGACTATTCACACTGCTCGTCCTGGTGTTGTTATCGGTAAAAAAGGTGAAGACGTTGAGAAGCTACGTAAGCATGTAACTAAGCTAGCCGGTGTGCCAGCTCAGATCAACATTGCTGAAGTACGCAAGCCAGAATTAGACGGACAACTTGTTGCAGACAGTATTGCTAGTCAATTAGAACGTCGAGTTATGTTTCGTCGTGCTATGAAACGTGCAGTGCAAAATGCAATGCGAATTGGTGCTAAAGGTATCAAAGTTCAAGTAAGCGGCCGTTTAGGCGGAGCTGAAATTGCGCGAGCCGAGTGGTATCGTGAAGGTCGTGTTCCATTACACACTTTCCGTGCTGATATCGACTACGCAACGTCAGAAGCTGCAACAACTTACGGTATCATTGGCGTAAAAGTATGGATCTTCAAAGGTGAAGTATTAGGTGGCATGCCACTTACTCACGAGCAGCCCGCTGCCGCACCTAAGAAGAAAGGCCGTGCTCCTAAGCGTGAGGGCTAATTATGTTACAACCTAAACGTATGAAGTTTCGTAAAATGCACAAAGGTCGCAACCGTGGTTTAGCCTCGGGTGACAGTGTCAGTTTCGGAACTTACGGACTTAAATCCGTAGGACGTGGTCGTATGACTGCGCGCCAAATCGAAGCAGCTCGTCGTGCTATGACACGTGCCGTTAAACGTCAAGGTAAAATTTGGATACGAGTTTTCCCTGACAAGCCAATTACTGAGAAGCCTCTAGAAGTGCGTCAAGGTAAAGGTAAAGGTAACGTTGAATACTGGGTTTGCCAAATTCAACCGGGTCGTGTGTTATACGAAATGGAAGGTGTTCCAGAAGAAGTAGCACGTGAAGCGTTTGCATTGGCCGCGTCTAAGTTGCCCTTTAAAACAACTTTCGTAACTCGGACGGTGATGTAATGAAAGCCACAGAACTGAAAGATAAAAGCGTAGAAGAATTGAACGCAGAGCTACTTAGCTTGCTTCGTGAACAATTCAACTTGCGTATGCAAGCGAGCACAGGTCAGCTTGAAAAAACTGACGGTCTTCGTAAAGTGCGCCGGTCTATCGCGCGTGTTAAAACCATTCTGACTGAAAAGGCTGATGCGCCTTCTGTAGGAGCATAATATGACTGAACAAACTAGTCGTACAGTACAAGGTCGTGTGGTAAGCAACAAAATGGAAAAATCCATTACTGTTGTAGTAGAACGTAAAGTGAAACACCCAATCTACGGGAAATTCATCAAACGCACTACTAAGCTACACGCACATGACGAAACTAACCAATGTAACGAAGGTGACGTAGTAAGATTACGTGAATGTCGTCCATTGTCTAAGTCCAAAAACTGGATGTTAGTAGACGTTATTACTAAAGCTTAATTTGTTTTAGTAAGCAAAAAATTGAAATGGCGCTACCCGCAAGGTTAGTGCCTTTTTTTTATGTTGCGAAAGGTAAATTCGGCATATTATTTGAACCCAAGTATTATTAATAATAAGTATCTGAAGAAATAGTTTGGTTTTGGATGTTAATGCTTTCTAAAATAAACTTGAGGTGTGGTTCGTTCTTCCTTAAAGCCCAAATTAGAATCAACCTATCGCGGTTGTCTGCATATCTGCTGAGCTTCTTCTGCAATATGGCTGACCATTTTCACTATTGACGGTTACTGACAAATTATCTAGCAAATTCTTCCACAAAAAACGCTGAAAAGTGTGGGTTTGGTCGAGCTGAATAGGCTATTGACAGAGTATCACCATGCCATAGTGGGCGGCAAAAAAAGCAAGACCAAAAGCATCGTCTTTGACCCCAGAAGCGATACCGCCACAGTTTAGATCATAACCTTCATAGGAATGATTGAACGCTACTTCATTGTAAATGAACCCACTTCTCCACACTTAACCTAGCTAAAACAAGGCTCTAGCCCTACCCATCCCGCGGATACGTTGATGACCTGTGTGGACTTTAAAGTTATTCATCATCAACTCAGCCCCAGCGGCATAACAAAAGTGCTTTTCAAACTCGGTGGTGAGGGTGAACCATTGTGCGGCGGATAAGCCGAGTCGCTCTAAAATCCGGCTTCGACAGTGTTCAATATGCCCTGCTTTATCTTCGCGAATACAGCGACCTGTGGTGTCGACCAACTCACAATAGTCTTTGAGAGAAAACGCAATCCCCTTGGGCATATCCTGCCTAGGGTTGCCGACAAAAGGCATCAGTATTTTAGGTTGGCAGTGTTGGTTTTTTATTGCTATAGCACGTTTTTTGATACTGGTATGGGCAGATGATTCTGGGGTCTTTTCTATCTTCGCGCGAACAGGGTTTAAATCCACATAGGCCATACAAGCCAATAATGCACTTTCATCTAACAGCGCTTGTGATTTGAAGCGCCCTTCCCAAAACCTGCCGGTACAACCATCTTCTTTATTGGCTTCACGAGCAATATACTCATTCAAGTCGCGCATCAACCAACTGATATCAAACAATCGCCTGCGATACTCCTGTACCGTCTCATCAAAAGTAATTTGTTCACCTTTGCTAAGCTCATCACCGCGCACAAATTTCTGGGTCAGTAAGGTGCCTTTATGCAGTCGATGATACTTCGCCAATACCTGACTTATGTGCCAACTCTCAGCCTCTGCCTTATCCACACAGACCACCACATGCACATGATTACTCATCACCGCATACGCACAAATATCAATGGCAAAAATATCTGCCAGAAACAACAACCTGTCTTCTACCCAGCCTCGCCTATGCTCATAACTTTGCCCTGAATAATTATCCACACCACATAAAAATGAACGCCGTACACACCTTGTCACGCAGTGATAATATGGCGTATCCACTAAACTAATTTGGCTTTTTCGAGGCTGAGGCATAACGGGCCAACTTGACTAAAAAACGTACGATTAAATAAAGATTAGTTCAGTTTTTCCAAAAGTAAATATCATGGATGTCTATTTAAAATTGTGGATGTCTATTTAAAATTGTGGATGTCTATTTAAAATTGATTGAGTACGCTTACTTGTTTGGCGCAGTCTGTCCTGCCACGGGGAGACTGAAGCATTGCTTGCTCCTTGGGTAAACAAAGAAGTCATGAGCCAGCATCTTGAGCAGATATCGACGACGACAAAGCCGGGGCGTCATGCCGTGGTGATTATGGATGCTGCTGGCAGCATACACAAGATATTGCTGAGAATATTGACAATGTAAGCATCATAAAGCTGCCAGCGTATTCACCGGAGCTTAACCCCATTGAGTAAGTTTGGTCTTAGCTAAGGCAACATCACTTAGCCAATCGTTGTTGTGAGGGATATGAAGACATTCTTAATGCCTGCACCTCAGCTTGGAACCATTTTAGAATGGACAGTCAGCGGGTTATAAAATTATGCAGCAGAGACTGGGCTTCGGTGGTCAAATAATTAATGTAATTGGTATAACATGGATGTCCTGTTAATTTTTTTAATGCTTTCTAAAATAAACTTGACGTGTCGTTCGTTCTTCCTTAAAACCCAAAATAGAATCAACCTATCGCGGTTGTCTGCATATTTGCTTCTCTACTCATTCCTGATTATGTTTGTAACCTTGATGTGAAGTCTATCAACATCACATAAGAAACAGCTATACACGCAGAATACAATAATAAGGTGCTTGGAAGTGTAAGTATAGCTTGAGGATAATGTGATCTAGACATGATTGGCTTCCTTCAAACTGACAATCTAGCCAAGTTCAATTAAATTCAGAGTAAAGTTATTGATATTTTTTGGGGGTGGGTAAGAGACAGCATAAATTTATTTTAGCTATATAGAGTTTGCCGGACGGTTCCTTTAAATCACGAAAGTGAAACTGAGAACAAAAGATCTCCATCAATTAAGAAAAATATTCTATACCTAGCCGACGGTTGCTAGAAAAAATAAACCCCTCGTAAAAATGAGGGGTTTATAATCAAGATGAAAGTACCCAAAAGTACATTGGGCTAAATACTTAGTAAGAATTCAACAAATTAAAATTCGTATTTCAAACCAAGTTGAACCTGCCAAACTGACTGAGACTGCACCTCTAGGTTTTTAATACTACTGTCACTGTTCAGATCAAAATACTCATACTGACCATCAACTATCCTAGCCGAAACAACATCGCGTTCATATTCATATCGAGTGCGCTCAACACGTCCCCAATCAGAGTTTAGTAGGTTACCAAAGTTCTCAATATCGAAGAACAACTTGAAACTATGGTCAGCATTAAAGGCTGGTAGTTCTTGTTGTATACGAATGTCTACGATAGTTGACCAAGCAGAGTTATCATTGTTGCGCGGGGCGATGCTACCAGCATACTGGGCCAGCTCTGAGCTATTGATGTAGTCAAAGAACTCTTGCTGAGCTGCTGCATCTCCCTCAAATGAGGTTGCTGCGAAAATCGGATCATTCGGACCACTTGGAACGTAAAGTAAGTGACCGGCATCATCATTACGACTTTCACGTGCACATCGACCACCACCTACATCAAGCACACAAGCATTGTTTTCGCTGAACGTATAGCTGTAAGGTTGTCCCGTACGACGGGTCATAAACATCGACACCTTGGTTTCATAACCTGCGATGAACTCTTTTTTCCAGTTAGCGCGGAACTTAAACAAATGCTCAGTTTGGAAACTTGAGGTACCCGCACGTGGCGCTTGACGATCATATGCAGCAAAGTCAGAGTAGTTAGATGACGCAGTTGACGATGTGCCATAACCGATATCTTCTACATCTGAATAGGTGTAGCTAGTGAACATGTCGAACGTACCGAAATCAGTATCCCAATCGTTAGTGGCTGACAGCGCATATAACTTACTATCACCAGCGTCAAATGAGCCAACAATTAAGGCTTCAGGACCGTTACAGTCGTAAACAGGGCGACCATCTGGTGACGTATCTTGAGCTTCACAACGTTGATCATACCAATAACTCGCATTATCTAGCTTGTTGTAGAGGAAGTCAGCTGAAAATAACCAACCCTCACCTAGCACTGGAAGGTCAGCATAGTAACCTGCGCCAAGGCTTAACTTAGTGGTAGTTGGAATTTCGAACGATGGATTAAGTGCGTTGACAGTACCATCTGGCGCTACGTTTGCCAGCAAAGCAAGAACATCCTGTGGAATGTACTGCCCTGTTGCGGAGTCAGGTGTTGTTGGAACTAAGTAAGGTCCTCTAGAACCTCCAAAATCGTCTACATCGTCAGAAATCACCCCATCGTTAGAATAACTGTTTGAAAGCCAAACCCCTGGTGAGCCACCAGAAAAACGACCAATGCCCCCGCGAACAGTCAACTCATCTGTAGCAAACCATTGAAAAGAAATTCGTGGCAGAATGACGTCCAAACCTTCGATATCGGTAGTGTTGGAATAACCATAACGGTCGATAAAGTTTTGATTTTCGCGGATTTCACCTTCGGACTCGTACCAATCATAACGGATACCGGCATCAATGCTTAGGTATGGATTAACATCCCATGAATCTTGTAAATACAAAGAGTTAGAAGTGTAGCCCCAAATAGCACGCAGATCGTTTTCATCGTTTGAAACAGCATTCTGATACAACAGAGCAGAAGCGGTAGCGTTGCGCAAATCTTCAATACTATCAAACTTGTAAGAACCTTCCGCGTTTTGTGCGAACAAGTTATCTACATCAACCTCTTCTCTCTCGAAGCCGGCTTTGAGTATATGATCGCCTACTGCATATGTAGCCAAAAATTTGAACTGTAAAAATTCCTGATCTAGTGAATTACCATGACGGAAACGGTCTGGTCCTATTGAAAGGTAATTTTCTTCTCCATCCACTTCACGCAAGAATACTGCGAAGTTAGGGAAGTCTGTACCATTCAAAGAATTTTGGCCTGTAGCTTGGGTTGTACTGGCAATCTTAACTTGAGTCGAGAAATCTTCAGTCCAGTCAGAAAATACGTGAGCGATATAGCTCTTTACTTCTTCTGAATTGTCATACCATGTTGAAGAAGCACCAAGCACATTATCTGACGCTAAGAAGTTGTTACCGTTTTGTTCATTAATGGAGTTACCTTCCGAACTGATATAAGTGAATTTTGCACGATGGTCAGCACTAATGTTCCAGTCAATATTGGCAAGAATTTTTTCATTTTCGGAAGGGGGTTTGTTAAAGCCACCAATATCGAAGCCCCAAACGTCAGACACAATCTGACCGACCTGAGCAACATCTTCAAGTGTAATGTTATCTTCTTGGTTAAGTGCGCCTGAACCTGTTGGGCCGTTATTAAGCGGCGCGACTTCTTCATACTTGTCGTAAGCGACGAAGAAGAAAAGCTTGTCTTCAATTATTGCACCACCAAGGGTGGCAACAAAGGTTTCTTCTTTAAACGTAAAGTCGAAGTCGTCATCCCCATTTTTATCGCCTATCAATGAGTCGCTTGTGTTGTAATAACCCAATGAACCATGGAATTCGTTAGTACCTGATTTAGTAACAGCATTAATAGTGCCGCCAGTAAAACCGTTATATTCAACGTCAAAAGGGGCTGTTTGGACTGATAGAGACTCGATAGCATCATATGAAATCGGTGAACCTTGGGTTGGGTAGCCATTAGAATTCAAACCAAAGCGATCGTTCATAGCAACGCCGTCGATAGTTATAGAGTTAAAACGGTTGTTTGCTCCCGCAATGGTTAATTCTTTCGATCCATTACTCACGTTTACTGCAGCAAACGGATTGAGCTGAGCGGCGTCTGTGATATCGCGATCAATCGAAGTCACTTCACCTAGTGCTTCAAGACCTAAGCTCATGCTTAATCCTTCATTCGAGAAACCCGCTACTGCACTATTGCTACCCGTTATTTGAATAACTTCAGTATTGTTTGTTTCTTCTACTGTAACAGGAAGAGAGAAGGTTTGATCGAGTGATAGGTACAGATCGTCATATTGTACAGGAGCAAATTCGCCCCCACTTATCTTAACTGAGTAAGGACCACCAACACGCAAGCCGCGCGCAGAAAATACACCACTTGCATTTGTCGTTGCAGTCGACACAGTGCCAGATGGTACATGGGTAATAGTTATTGTAGCGTCAGAAAAAATAGTTCCAGCTTCAGTTGCAACATTACCGCGGATAGAAGAAGTGGTTGATTGCGCCATTACAGTAGACGATAGTCCCACTGACATAGCCACTGCAATCGCTACGCGATTGAGTTTTGATTTTTTAAACATTATGTGTGTTTCCTAAGTTTTATGTGTTTTGAACATTAAGTCCAAACTGTTGTCTTTACAAAATGCCCTAAGGCAATATATAAGGCTTGGTTGATCGATTCCAATCGACTTCTCATACCGCTAACCTAATTCTAACAGATTAATTATGACACTTTTATTACGGTCATAGTAGTGTCTGTGTAAATTCATCAAACTGTCGCATTTCTTGTACCGAATTAAACAAGTTAGCAACATGTTTTAACAATCTTCTTACAAACCTGACCAACAGGTCAAGTATAAAAATGTACATTGTGAACTGACTTTTATCAAGTTCGCTGGTATCTTTCGTACCAATTAAATTCTTTATGAAGCAGTTTGGTATGTCTACCCCTTTAGTTATTGCCATTTCAGGCGCATCTGGTTCTGGTAAGTCTTTGTTTACTGAGAATTTATTAAAAGAGTTCTCAGATGAGGGCAAACCTGTACAAATTCTCAGGGAAGATCATTATTACCGATCTCAAGATCATCTACCCATGTCTGAACGTGAAAAAAATAATTATGATCATCCAAAAGCATTTGAACATGAATTACTGGTTGAGCATTTAGAAGCGTTAAAAAATTGGAAATCCATCGAATATCCTCATTATTGTTACAAGACTCATACTCGTCTTGCACAAACCGAACACCTGATTTCTGCACCCGTTATTATCATCGAAGGAATTATGTTGTTAGCAAATGAGGCCTTACAGCCTTTATTTGATATTAAAATCTTTGTCGATACGCCACTGGATATCTGTTTATTACGGCGCATGAAAAGGGATATAGCCGAAAGAGGCCGTACATTAGAGTCTGTGGCGAATCAATATGAATCAACGGTTAAACCGATGTACCACCAGTTCATCTCTCCTAGCCGTTTTACCGCTGACGTGATTGTTACTCAAGGCGGCAAAAATCGTATTGCCTTAGATGTGATTAAATCTCATATTCAACAAAGCTTGCTGTAACTTCCTGTTACTTGGGCTCAAATAATAATAATAAGAAGAAAAAGGATAAAATATGATTAGTCTAGTTGGTGTTGCATTAATGCTGTTTATCGCATTTGTATTTTCAGCCCATAAAAAAGCAATTAATTGGCGCACCGTTGGGGGGGCGTTTGCACTGCAAGCTTCAGTTGGCGCATTGATTTTGTATTTTCCCCCTGGGAAACAGTTTCTGTTGGCGTTAACCGGTTATGTCGAAAATATTATTAGCTATAGCCAAGACGGTATTAATTTTATCTTTGGACCATTGGGCAATAAGTCGATGGGCTTTATTTTTGCTTTTAATGTGTTGCCGGTGATTGTGTTTTTCTCCTCACTGATTACGGTTTTATATCATTTAAAAATCATGAATGTGATTATTAAAATAATTGGTGGATTTTTACAGTTTTTTTTGAAAACCAGCCGTCCAGAGTCAATGTCTGCTGCTGCCAATATTTTTGTAGGACAAACCGAAGCACCGCTCGTCATTAAACCATTTATTCCAAACTTAACCCGTTCTGAGTTATTTGCCGTGATGGTAGGGGGGTTAGCTTCAATTGCTGGCTCCGTTATGGCTGGCTATGCTGGAATGGGGGTTAAAATTGAATACCTCTTGGCTGCCAGTTTTATGGCAGCGCCCGGTGGTTTATTGATGGCAAAAATCATTATTCCAGAGACTGAAGAATTCAAAAATGAGCTCAGCGAGCAAGAAGACAAAGAAAATGAATACGCTAATGTTTTTGATGCTGCTGCCAGTGGCGCAGCTTCGGGTTTACATCTAGCACTTAACGTAGGTGCTATGCTACTAGCCTTTATTGGTTTGATTGCCTTACTTAATGGTTTAATTGGTTGGGCGGGTGGTTTATTTGGCTCAGAGGCTCTGAGTTTTCAAGTCATTCTTGGGTATTTGTTTCAGCCTATTGCTTGGGCACTTGGGGTTCCTTGGGAAGAAGCCAATATTGCAGGTAGTTTTCTGGGCCAAAAAATAGTCGTTAACGAATTTGTGGCTTATTTAGATTTTTTACAAAATCAAAGCCAATTGTCACCCCACTCTCAAGCAATAGTCATATTTGCCTTGTGTGGATTTGCAAACTTCTCGTCAATTGCCATATTAATGGGTGGAATAGGGGCATTAGCCCCGAATAGACGAAAAGAAATTGCTCAGCTTGGATTGAAAACTGTTTTGGCAGCCACATTGTCTAATTTTATGAGCGCTGCCTTAGCCGGTTTTTACCTTAGCCTATAAACAGAATAAAGAAGAGATAGAATTATGGAATTAGTCGCAGTAGATTACAAAGCCCCCAATGCAGCCAAACTTTTTGTAGAGTCTTTACATAAAACTGGCTTTGGTGTATTAAAAAATCATCCTATTAGTCAAGACAGAGTCAGTAGTATTTATCAGCACTGGCAAGCTTTTTTTAATAGCGAAGAAAAAAAACAATTTGCTTATGATAAAGACACTCACGATGGATTTTTTTCAACTGAAATATCTGAAACAGCTAAAGGTTTTAATAAGAAGGATATTAAAGAATACTTTCACTTTTATCCTTGGGGGCGTTGCCCTGAAGCGTTAAAGCAAGAAGTAGCAGATTATTATCGTGACACCAATAAATTGGCTTCAGAGTTACTGGCTTGGGTTGAGAAGTACTCACCACCTGAAGTGTCAGCTAAATACACACAATCCCTATCAAGCATGGTGACCGACAGTGAACAAACCCTGCTACGGATTCTACATTATCCCCCATTAGATGGTTCTGAAGAGCCAGATGCAATTCGCGCTGCTGCTCATGAAGATATTAACTTGCTCACCTTGTTGCCATCGGCCAATGAACCCGGTTTACAGGTAAAAGGCACAGGCGATTCATGGATAGATGTTCCTTGCGATTTTGGTAACTTAATTGTGAATATCGGCGATATGTTACAAGAGGCTTCTGGCGGATATTTTCCATCAACCACTCACAGAGTGGTTAACCCTCAAGGTAGCGATCTAACTAAGGCACGGGTTTCTTTACCGCTATTTTTACACCCCAATCCCGACGTAGTGTTGTCTGAACGATACACTGCCAAAAGTTACTTGAAAGAGCGCCTTGAAGAGTTAGGTGTCGCTTAATTTAGAGCCTGATAAGCATCAGCCGCCTGCAATATCAGCCAGGCGGTTTCTGCTGCAGAAACATAAAATTTCTGATTAATGTTTTCGAACTTGTCTTTGGTTGTATGGTAGCGCTTATGCACACCGCCACCGACAAATAGATAAGGAATATCAACTTTAGAAAATGCAGCGTGATCACTAGCCTTACGCCAATTGATTTTTTGCTTAAACTGACTGAAGCGTTGGCTTTTTCGATGACCACTAATCAAACATAATCCCGCAATGTTAGAGATCTTTTTGACTAATTCAGCTAACTGTTCGTCGCCATTCGAAAAGGTCGCATAAAGTCTATTTCTGCGGCCACCTTCACCCAGCATATCTAAGTTAATATTCAGTTGTATGGCGTTTTTATTTATCGGTAAATTGTTAATAAAGGCTTTTGCACCGTAAAGTCCTTGTTCCTCTGCGTCAGTTGCCAAAAATATAACCGAATGAGCCAACCTAAGTTCTGACACTTTAGCAGCAACAGCAAGTAACGCGGCAACACCAGACGCATTATCGTCTGCACCATAATATACATGGCGGCCTTTTGTTCCCAAGTGATCATAATGGGCGCTAACAACAATAAATTGTTGAGCCAATTCTGTGCCTTTTAACCATCCGACTACATTAAGGCCTTGGTTATCTTTAGAAGAGCTTGGGAAAGGGAACTTTTGAATATACTCAGAATGTTCTGGGAAATGGGCTAAGCCTATTTTCTTAAAACGAGCTTGTAAAAAACTCTTTGCTTTCAAACTGCCTGTAGTGCCTGTTTTTCTACCTGACATTTGTTCCGATGATAAAGTGGCTAAGTCATTAACCAATACTTTCTCATTTAACAACCCATAGAGCTGCAGATGTTCACACTGGGCATATGCTTGGGAACAAAAATAAGTAAAAAAAATTAAAATATCAAAATGCTTAAACACTTAGATAAACATCTATAAACTACTGAGAAATTCTAGTTTGGATTGATACCTTTGTTCATCACGCTTATTACGGGCTTTATTTTTAGCTTGTTTTAAATAACGTTTACTTTGTTGCAACTCGCCAATTTCAAAATAAGCACGAGCAAGGCCAAAGTACACTTCATGTTTATCTCGGTCTAAAGCCAAAGCTCTACGAAAATGCTCAAGGGCTTGGTCCCAATGCTTTTGCTCCATTTCTTGCTCACCCAAATTAACATGATAATAGGGATTATTATTCCGTTGGCTTTCAACTTTCGCTAAAATTTCCGCCGCTTCTGCATTTCGTCCGGTAACCGTATACAGGTAGGCTAAATTTTCCATAGCCGTCAAACTATCTGAATTTATAGCAAGTGCATGTTGATAGGCACTTTCGGCTTGTGGGTAATAATTATTTAATCGATAAAGGATCCCAAGATTTATCCATGCAGAATGAAAATGTGGTTTGACCACCAAAGCTGCACGAAAATAAGCGTAGGCCGACAGATAATCTTTTCGCAATACGGCATCGGCCCCTTTGTTGTTATAAAACATCGATAAAATGGCTTTTTTACTGACTACTTTTTTGGGTAGTCCACGTCTTGATGACTGCGGATCGAAATCGACCTGATAGGCGCGTGAACTAAATACAAATACATTAGGATCATGGGGGGCCAACATCTTAAGGTTTACATGCCCATTTAACAGACTAAAACCCGCACGTCTTGTCCAATATTCTGGGATCATGATTTCTTGAAAATCTACATCAAAGCCCGCCTCGGTTGCCAACGCATAAGTCATAATCGACATAGATAAACAATTTGCTGCTTGGGAGTGAAACGTATCATTTGCGATAGTGTTAGCATCACCTTGATAAAGTAAATTAAGCTCAGAACGGTCGAATATGGCTTTCACTAAAGCTTCCATTTGATCAAGTTTATTTATTTTTGCTCCAATGGTGGAAGCAACAAATTCCTTTGCTGCCTGATCTAAATGAAAGACCTGCTGCTCAGATTCTATGTTGATTTGCGAAAAACCTAAATAACCCTGATCGTATAATAGATTCTCAGCGGAGCGGATTGGTAAAGCCGTAGACTGACATGCTGAAAAAAATATTAGGATAATGAACGAGATGAGAACATTCTGAATGGATGAAAATCGCTGCATGATATGTATCTCAGGAGAGTTAACATACCATTAACATAGCTGCTTTAAGACATAACTGCTACTTAATTCAACGTGAAAAACCGTTGAATTGTCCTGACTTTATGCTGGCTAAGATGTTAATTTTTCCTTGATAGGCTGCTTGTTCTTGTTCCGTTCTTGATTTCTTTTTTGCAAGCTTCAAGACATAGCTAGATATTAGAACTTCAGAGGCTGTTTACCTTTGAGTTGTTTTATAACTCTAACAGACGTATTAGACTTAGCTGCAATTGATATTAACTAATTGAAAATAAAGAAAGCATATGAAAATAGCTATTTTAGGTGCCATGGATGAAGAAATAACCCTTATCCGTGCATCACTGCAGAATTGCCAAGAACAAACTTTTAATCATCTAACAGTTTACCTAGGCAAACTTGGTAACGTAGACGTCGCTTTGGTCAAATGCGGAATAGGTAAAGTGGCCGCGTCAGTATCAACCAGTGTTGTGATCCATCATTTCGCCCCCGATTTTGTTATCAACACAGGTTCGGCTGGAGGCTTTTCAAGTCATCTCAATATTGGCGATATCGTGATAGCGACTGAGTTGTGTCACCACGACGCTGACCTAACTCACTTTGGCTACGAATTAGGTCAAAACGCAGGTATGCCAACCTATTTTGAGTCTGACAAAGGTTTACTTGAACACGCTTCTATAGCGGCCACTAATCTGCAAAATGTACAAGTGCAGCAGGGGCTCATTTGTACCGGCGATTCTTTTGTTGGAAGTGATGAAGCAGCGGCCGTTATTCGCCACAACTTTCCTGCTGTTTGTGCGGTAGAAATGGAAGGCGTAGCCATTGCCCAGAGCTGCCATTTGTTGGGTACACCATTTTTGGTGATCCGCTCGCTGTCTGATATTGCGGGCAAAACCTCGACTGTATCTTTTGAAACATACCTCAGTCAAGCAGCCAAAAACTCGGCAACTCTGGTGCTGCAAACTATTGCAAAATTAGCCTAATGCATAGTGTTATCAATACCTTACTAAGTGAGCAGTTTTTGCCATTTTGGGTGTTGTTATTAATTATTTTTACTGAGCGCTACCTACCTTGGCCTGACAAATATCATCCCATTAGTTTTATAAAAGTATTAGCAATGGGAATGCAGGCTAAAGTTCTTTCGCCTGAGCGAAGCCCCTTTGGGCAGCAAAAGCTATCCGGGGCCCTAGCTTGTATTGTTTTGCTACTGCCTTTTTGTGCAATATTAGTCGTATTTAAATACTTATCTGAGTATCCGGTTTTTTTTGAAGCCATAATGTTACTGGTTGCTTTGCGCTTTCAAGACATTCCTAAACAGACAAATAGAGTCACAGCAGCATTAGCTAAACAGCAAAAAATGTTAGCTAGGCACGCACTTTCACAAATAGTCTTAAGGGAAACTGAGAAAATGTCTCCCTTGGGCATGGTCAAGGCCAATATTGAATCGTTGTTATTACGGTATAGCTATCAATATTGTTCAGTGGTTTTTTGGTATCTGCTAACAGGCGGAGTGGGGGCGCTGATCTATCGCTTAATTTACGAATTGTCTTTGTGTTGGAATCAAAAGTTAGTGAGATTTAAATATTTTGGCCAGCCTATTCGTAACCTTGTCAATATATTGCAATGGTTTCCTAGCAAGTTAGCCTGTTTGAGTGTTGTGTTAGCGGTCAACATTAGCCAAGGCTCACGGGCGCTATTTCAACGTGTAAGCTATCAATGTAGTCACTTATTTATTTTAAACCTGTGCGGAGCCAGTTTAGGCATAGAACTGGGGGGGCCTGCCTACTACGAACAGCAAAAAGTGCGCACCAGAAAATGTGGTGGAAACCGACCCATCATACTAGTCGATAATAGCCGAGCTTTAGCGGCAATAAATAGAGCAACATGGGTATGGTTAACTTTGTATTTTATGGGATGTGCACTGTCGTTTTTATTCTCTAGATAATTTTTTTCCCTATCACCTCAAAATACACTTATCAATTGCTAATCCCCTTTACACTATGAACCGCACTATCTACTATCAGAACTCACAATACCAGACAGAGAATATATTATGTTTAAACGCACTGCTTTTTGGATATTGAGCTTGCTTAGTTTTTCGGCTTATTCTGGCAACATCAGTAATATCAGCCAACAAACATTGCTCGAGGCAGACTTAAGCAACTTAGTCATAGTTGATGTTCGTACACCTGAAGAATTTCAACAAGGCCATGTACCCAATGCGATAAATGTCCCTTTAAGTGAGATTATTGATAACCCTGCTATTTTGTTATCTTCTAAGGATAAATCCATAGTGCTCTATTGTCGTTCAGGATATCGAGCAGGAAAAGCTGCTGAGGCACTACAAAAAGGTGATTACCAGAATCTTAGTCACCTAGAAGGTGATATGCAGGGTTGGTTGAAGGCAGGCTTAGCGGTTGAAAAGTAATGTTAGTTAATAAGTAGGTAGACTCAAATTATGGATATTACCCTAACCACACCTGCGATGTTATTCCCAGCCATATCTCTATTGCTGCTAGCCTACACCAACCGTTTTTTAGCGCTTGCCAGCATCATAAGAAATTTTGATTTAGGTGATAGCAGCGAAAATGATCAGGAACAAATCAAAAACCTACGCTCACGTATTCAATTGATCAAAAATATGCAGGGGGCTGGCATGGGAAGTTTTTTCTTATGTGTACTGTCCATGCTAGCTATTTACGTTGAATATCAAACCATAGGAAGCACAATATTCGCCTTTAGCTTAGTGCTTCTGTTGTATTCATTGTGGTTATCAGTAAGAGAAATTCACATTTCTGTCGAAGCCCTAGATATGCATTTGAGTCACTTTAATTTACCCCCTAAAAAACATGGGTGGCATAAACCTAACAAATAAAACCTAGGCTTAAACAACGTTATTTTGATAGGCCAAGGTTTATAAACATTGTTCATTAGTTACTTAAAGGTTATCCGAGCAAATTTGCGTTTGCCCACTTGCAACACGACTTGTGAAGGCTCAGCGAATTGAAGTTTAGTATTTTCAATTTTTTCAGCATCTAACCTCACCGCACCTTGTTTGATCATGCGCATAGCATCAGAGGTCGAGGTGACTAAACGAGTTTCTTTTAATACATTCGCAATCATCATACCTTCATTTGGTAATGTAAATTCAAACTCAGGCATCTCCTCAGGAATGGCATTTTTCACAAAACGTTGAATAAAATCTTGATGTGCCGCTTCTGCATCTTGTTCGTTATGAAAACGCGCAATCAACTCTTTTGCCAAGTCGATTTTTGTATCCCGCGGGTTTGATCCTGCTGCCACCTTTTGTTTAATGGCTTCAATTTCGTTTTTAGGTTTAAAGCTCAATAATTCATAATAACGCCACATTAAATCATCAGAAATCGACATGATTTTGCCAAACATGTCATTGGGCGCATCTGTAATTCCAATATAATTACCCAAAGACTTAGACATTTTTTGCACGCCATCTAAGCCTTCAAGTAAGGGCATCATCAGTACAGTTTGCTGTCTTTGGCCTTCAGATTTTTGCAATTCTCGGCCCATCAACAGGTTAAATCTTTGGTCGGTACCACCCAATTCAACATCGGCTTGTAATGCAACAGAATCCCAGCCTTGAACAAGTGGGTAGAGAAATTCGTGGATAGCGATGGGTTGACCACCGGAATAACGTTTTTTAAAATCATCTCTTTCAAGCATGCGAGCAACGGTTTGATTTGATGCTAATTTTATCATGCCAGCGGCACCCAACTTTTCCATCCACTGAGAATTAAAACGAATGGTGGTTTTTGCTGGGTCGAGAATTTTAAACACTTGTTCTTTATAGGTTTCTGCGTTGGCTAACACGTCTTCTTTAGTCAGTGGCTTTCTGGTGACATTTTTGCCAGTAGGATCGCCAATCATACCGGTGAAATCGCCTATTAAAAATATGACTTCATGGCCTAACTGCTGAAATGTTCTTAACTTGTTGATTAACACCGTATGACCTAAATGCAAGTCAGGCGCGGTAGGATCGAATCCGGCTTTAATTTTTAAAGGTTTGCCTTCTTTTAGTTTGGCAATGAGTTCGTCTTCTAATAATATTTCTTCTGCTCCGCGCTGAATTTCAGCCATCGCACTTTGCCAATCTGACATTTTTGCAACCTTGTTAAAAATCTACTATTTACATTATTCCTGACATTTTACTTGGCAAGCCCCATCAATGAAAGGCCTATGGTATTTTTTACGATAACTTAAAGAGATTACCTACACCTAATAAACTGCTTAAAAAACCACCTGCAACTGGAAAATCCTGCGTAATCCGTATATTCTGCAGTTACGTTTTAAAAAGTGTGTTGTATTTGTGATTAAAAAGACCTTTAAAAATATGCCTAAACCGCACAGATGGTTCATGTCTGGGGTAGCTGGATTTTTGTTTGTTTTGTTTCTTTTCCCTTCTGAGCCGGTTAATGCATACAAAAACACCGCCTCTATCTTAGAGGTGGGTAAACGTTATGATCTGGAAATTAATTTCGATAACTTCGCCATAGAAGACTTTTCTGGGTTTGAAGAAATAAATAAAGCTAAGTCGGTCGTCGTTCAAAATGGCGATAACTTGGCTATGATATTCAAGCGTAGTGGTTTATCCCCCCAGCAAACCTATCACGTCAGCAAAGCAGGAGACCTTGCCAAAAAACTATTAAAAATAATGCCAGGTGACGTATTAGAACTACAAATTGACCCACAAGGTCAATTGATCTCATTACAATACCCCTTTTCAAACACCGATACCTTGGTTGTCACTAAAAGCGATGCCAATACATTTATTAGTAAAATTGAAACCCTTGAAGTGGATACTCGGTTAAATTACACCCAAGGGGATGTGACCAACAGCTTTTGGAACGCTGGCCTGAAGGCTAATTTAACCAATAACCAAATCATGCAGGTAGCCGGTATATTTGGTTGGGATGTTGATTTTGCATTAGGCCTCAGAGAAGGCGATAGTTTTTATGTGATGTTTGAAGAACATTACATCAATGGTGAGTTTATCGAAAACGGCGACATAGTTGCCGCGCAATTTGTCAATCAAGGAGAGGCGTACACAGCTATACGTTATGATGATGGCAATTTTTACACGCCTGAAGGCCGCAGTATGCGTAAGAGTTTTTTGCGGGCACCAGTCAACTTCAGGTACATCAGTTCAAGTTTCAAGAAAAGGCGCTTTCACCCAGTACAAAAACGCTGGAAGGCACATAGAGGCGTAGACTATGCCGCAGATCGTGGTACACCAGTGATGGCCGCAGGCGACGGTAAAGTTATTAAGGCAGCCTATGACAAATACAATGGTCATCATGTATTTATTCAACACGGTGAAAATTATGTGACTAAGTATCTGCACTTTACAAAACGCAAAGTGAAAAATGGCCAAACGGTTAAGCAGGGGCAAGTGATAGGCACGGTAGGTTCTACAGGTTTGGCTTCAGGCCCGCACTTACATTATGAATTTTTAGTGAGCGGCGTGCATCGCAATCCACGTACTGTCGACCTACCAAAAGCAGAGCCTATCGCTAACAAAGAAAGACTTAAATTTATTGATATTGCTGAAAACAGATTACAGCAATTAAATAATAACAAACGTATTATGTTGGCTATGAATTAGGGGCGTTTATGCCGCAGCTATATCTGGGATTGATGTCTGGGACTAGTATTGATGGGGTTGATGCTGCACTTGTCGATTTCTCTGGTTCTCACCCTAGGCTATTAGACTGCCAAACTTTTGCTTTTCCGTCTTCTTTATGTGATGAATTACACCATCTGTGTGCCCCTAGCGTAAATGAAATCGAACTAATGGGGCGTGCCGATAGAGCGGTAGCAAAAGTGTTTGCTGACGCATCACTGCAGTTGCTCAAAGATAACTATGTTCGCCCTGATCAAATCAAAGCAATTGGCTCTCATGGACAAACTATTCGTCATATGCCCTTCGGTGAAGATAACTTTAGTTTACAAATTGGTGACCCTAATACCTTAGCGGCACTAACGGGCATTGACGTAATCGCCGACTTTAGGCGAAAAGATATCGCCTTAGGTGGCCAAGGCGCACCCTTAGTGCCGGCTTTTCACAAAGCGGTATTTGCCAGCCCAATAAAATCAAGAGTAGTTATCAATATTGGCGGTATTTCCAATATTACATACCTTCCAAAACGTGGCTCTGATGACATTGTTGGATACGACACAGGCCCAGGAAATACCTTGTTAGATGCTTGGTGCAAGCTACATACAGGGCAAAACTATGATGAAAAAGGGCAGTGGGCGGCTCAGAGTTCTGCAGATCCCGAGTTGTTAGAACTATTGTGCAGTCATCCGTATTTTTTATTGCCAGCACCCAAAAGTACTGGTCGAGAACAATTTAACCTACCCTGGTTGCAGCAAAACATAAGTAGTATTTCTCGGCATATCGATCCACGGATTGTGCAAGCAACATTAGTCATGTTGACCACTAATACGATTGCCAAACAAGTATTACAATTTAAAGATGTTGAGCAAGTGTATCTCTGTGGTGGCGGTGCTCGAAATGAGTTTTTAGTAGAAGAACTTGAATCCGAACTACATGAATGTGAATTATTTACCACCGATGAACTTGGTGTAGAAGCTGATGCTGTCGAAGCTATGGCTTTTGCTTGGCTTGCCTATGCACATGTTAATAAAATTCAAGGCAGTGTTGCCAGTGTCACTGGGGCAACAAAGGGGGCGATATTAGGCACCTATTGCCCAGGTAAGGAATAGCAATGTCAAAACGCCCTTTGGATAAAACAGATATCGCTATTTTGGCTGCATTGTATAAAGACGCCAGAATGAGCAATAAAGATATTGCCGAACTAGTTGGACTGGCTCCTTCCTCATGCCTTGAAAGAATTAAAAAGCTACAAAGTGAACAGGTGATTAAAAGCGCGCAATTAAACGTCGACTTTCAAGCCTTAGGTGGCAATATTCAAGTGATGATTTCTGTCCGTTTATCCGATCATAGTCGGCCCACAGTTGATACATTTCAACAACAATTGGCGATCTTGCCTGAAGTGATAAGCCTTTATCATATGGGCGGCGAAAATGACTTTTTACTCCATGCAAGTTTAGGGGATACAGAACATTTACGAGACTTTGTGTTTAATGCAATTACCGCAAGAAAAGAAGTCAATCATGTTGAAACTGCTCTGATTTATAATCAAATAAACGGAACGGTTTTACCTAAAGTGTGATCTGTATTGGGCACTGATATTACAGTTCAAAATACTCGGTAAAACACTTATACAGCTGAGTGCCACTTAAAACAGATGCGGAGGGGAAATGTAAAATAGCCACCAAATCACAAGGGGCTAATATGTCTGTTGTTGCTCTATCGGTATCTAATTGATCGACATTAAGTACACGGGCTAAAACCTCCCCTTTTTTGACTATATCACCAGGTTTGGCAAAATATTCCACTATGCCACCTTGTTTAGTAAAAAGCGTCTTGTAATGATTTAGTGTGACGGCTTTGCGTGACATGTTCTCGGGCAAAGTTGAACTATCGGGTAAGCATCCTTTAGCTGTGAGATAAGTTAGGATACTTTTAGCGTCATATTCACCGTCTTTAAAACTGACCACTTCCTGGCTACCCATTTCTAAGGTAAAAGCCTCAACTGCAAAATCTACCGGCTGTTGGCGTTTGCTACTGACTAAATCTGTTAGTAACCACCAAGGGCAAAACGTGGCTTCATCCAAGGCGCCAGAAAACACATTAGGCATAAATATTACATGGGGAATATTGAACAAACTAGCAGAAGCCTTAGCGTATTCAGGCACGTAAATGTGCCGTGTTGATACTGGGCCATTATGCAAGTCCAGAACATAATCTGCATCAAATGCTAATTGTTGGAGCTTTAAATTAAGATGTTGGGCTAGGCCGATACCCCAAGTTTCACTTAATCTGGTTTGTAATTGTTGCTTCATTTGTAGTCGAAATCGGAACTTTATCGACTGAATAGATTCGTCGTCTTCAATGCTGTTGGCAAACTCATGGATAAAAGCGTCATCATAGTAATAACCTCGATTCCAGTTTGTGCCATTAACCGGGTCAAAACGCCCTAAAGTATATTCACCTGCCTTGATGTTAGTGCCAACCGGATTGCAGTTGGGAACCAATAACACTTCGCCACAAATTGGTAAGGTTTTAAGCCATTGGATAAGTTGGTAAATAACTATATTACCTTGCACTTCAGCACCGTGAATTGAACTCTGAATATAGACCTTAGGTCCAGGCTTCTCGCCCACAAACCGATACAAGGGCACGTTCATGTTTCGGCCTGATGCGTTTTGCGCCACCACAAGGTGTTCTTTGAACAGCTTATTCATGCAAATCGTGTGTCCTGTTACAAAGCGCTATGCTTTAGATGCTGGGAAGTGCGGTGATATAGACCGACGAACACCATTGCCCCAAAGAATGGCTTCATTAAATAAGCTATGTAGAAGTTTTTGATCTATTTCTAGAATTTTAGAAATTCTAATCACTTTTAACCAATTACCACTTTCAAACGCTTTGACTAACATCAAATACATAGATAAATCATTTTGTCCACCGCACAAGGCTTCTTTTACCTCATCAACCAATGGCAATTTTTCGACCAACGACTGCATTTCTTGATCAAGTAAGGCGTCCAACATTGAAAACAGTCCTACTAAAAATGCGGTCGGAGGGTTACTACCGATATTTTTTTCAGTACCCACCAGATCACAAAATTTGCCACGCACTAAAGATAAGTGAAGTAGCTCTAAAGGTTTATCATCGGATAAATTGGCCAAAGCCAGTAGGGCAATAAATTTTTTAATTTCTACTTCGCCCATATAATTGAGGGCATGTCGCAATGATGTAATTTTATAACGTTTATTAATCATTGGATTATTAATAAAACGCAACAACATGTACGACAAACCTACATCGTGCTCAATCACGCTGTTAATGCTTTCAACATCAAATGATTCGCTAGAGCTAGCTCCGATCAACTCTACTAAGGTAAGTTTGGAAGTGGGTAAGTTTTTGTTTGTGACTGAAATGGGTCGTGCAAAAAAGTAGCCTTGAAAATAATTAAATCCCATTTCCTTAAAAACACTGAAGCTATCTTGTGTTTCAACTTTATCTGCAATCAGTTGTACGTTAGCATCAATAAATCGATTAATATTTTTTGTGAAAAAATCTAAATTTTCATGATTAGAATTCACTTTTAGGAGATCAACGTAAGGTAAGAAATCATCCCAGCTTGGCTTTAAACGGCAGTCTTCCAAAGCGACTTTATAGCCCATATTTTTAACATGTTTACACATGTCCAACAGGCTACTATCTTCGTTCCGGCCAGTCTCCAATTCCACCACCACGTTTTCAGGATCAAGTGAAGCTGGCAAGCCACTCATGAGTGTCTCAGATTGGAAATTAATGAAAGATTTTTTGCTACAAGAAATATCGTCTAAACTGAGGGTTTGATAGTTTTTGGCAATGAGTTTGGTGGTTGTCTCATCTCTTTCTACACTAGGATAACAATCATTTTTACCGTCTCTAAAAAAAAGCTCATAGGCAAAAACTTCTTTGTCTCTATCTAATATTGGTTGACGAGCTATAAAAGCAAACATATACGTCCTGCCTAAGTATTTTTATTGGGGCTACACGCTAGGTCAATAATAGCAGACCGTGTGTATTGGTTAATAGGTTTTACTGTCTATATTTGGGTTATCATAGCACTAAAAAAAAGCGCATGAATAGGGTGATCGTAATTTGGGTATTGTTGGGATTAACCGCTCACAGACTGTTTCATAGCAATGCCCCATTTCAACGATTCGTTATAGAATGCTTGAGTCATTTTCAAGTCCAGTGACAATTGTTTGGAAATATTGGCCACGCCGTTCCAATACCCTGCTTCAAATGCTCTTATCAAAGATAAATATTGTCTAAGTTCACTTTCATCACCACATAAAGCTGTTTTGATATTCTCACCTATAGGTAACTTCTCCACAATACTTTGCATGGGTTGATCAAGTAAGGCATCAAGAAGTGAAAACAGTCCTAATAAAAACCCCGTAGGTGGATTGTTACTCAAAGATTTTGCCTGACCAATTAATTCACAAAATTTAGCTCTAACAAGTGATAAATGAATGAGTTCGACTGGCTTATTATCACCCAAATTTGCCAGCGCCAAAAGTGCAATGAATTTTTTTACTTCAACCTGTCCTAAATAATTAAGAGCATGACGCAAGTCGCTAATTTCATTGGATTTATTAACTAGTGGGTTATTAATAAATCGTAGTAATTTATATGACAATGACACATCACGCTCGATGATAGTTTTGACCTTATCTAAATCGAATTCTATTGTCGAACTTGCACCTATTAACTCGATTAAAGATAACTTTGAGGTGGGTAGTTTTTTTTGTTTTATAATCTCTGGTCTGGCAAAGAAGTAGCCCTGAAAGTAGTCGAAACCCATATCACGATATTTTTCAAAATCCTCAATGGTCTCAATTTTTTCGGCCACCAGTTTTATCTTTGAATCTACATATTTCCCGATATTATCTAAAAGAGTTTGTTCGTCACATTCAACGATATCTACCTTGATAATATCTGTATAAGGTAAAAGTACATCCCATTGAGGATCAAAATCATGGTCATCCAAGGCTAATGTATAACCTAATTCTTTAATGTTTTTGCATGCTTGAACTAATTCAGCAGTAGGTTTCACTGTTTCCACCACTTCAATCACTACCTTTTTGGGATCAAGTGAAGTGGGAAAACGATATAAAAGGGTATCTTGGTGAAAATTAATAAAGACCGGTTTCCCAGCAGATATATCTTCTAAACCTAAGTCCAAGTGGCTATCAGTTAGAATTTTTGATGTCGCTTCGTCTGGTGGAATATCAGGAAAGCAATTTTCTTCTCCATCTCTGAATAGTAGTTCGTAGGCATATAATTCTTTGTCTCTACTTAATATTGCTTGGCGCGCGATGTATGCAAACATAAAACACTTACCTTTCCAAAACTACTTTGAAGGGGAGGACTGATCCAATACGTATCTTCACTGCGTAGTCTAGACTAACGTAAATTTGTAACTAACAACATGCTAATATATTTTCTAAGGGTTGAAATAACTATTTATGACACAACCTCTAATCGGTTGGAATTTTTTCAAAAGTTAACGGTCTACTAGTTAAGATTAAATAACTCCGAAGTTTATGGAACGAATTTAGGTCGCAGGGCAGATTTTTTTTTGCTAGAATCGCGAGCCAATGTGAACACGAGGTAACTATGAGTACAGATTTACGCGCACTGACATTAACTGTCCCACAAACGGGAAGTATCGAAACTTACGTCCAAGCTGTAAGCAGTATTAATATGCTCAGCGCTGAAGATGAGCGTGGGCTAGCTGAACGTTTACAACAAGATGATGATTTATTAGCTGCCAGGAAGCTGATTATGTCTCATTTGCGTTTTGTGGTTCACATCGCAAAATCGTATTCTGGTTATGGTTTACCACAAGCTGATTTAATTCAAGAAGGCAACATCGGATTGATGAAAGCCGTTAAGCGCTTTGACCCAACTGTGGGTGTACGCTTAGTCTCTTTTGCTGTGCACTGGATAAAAGCTGAGATACATGAATTTGTATTAAAGAACTGGCGCATCGTTAAAGTGGCCACTACCAAGGCCCAACGTAAATTGTTTTTCAATCTACGTAAGAATAAGAAGCGTCTTGGTTGGTTTACTCATGCAGAAGTACAAAATGTAGCGGAAACTTTAGGTGTAAGCACCAAAGAAGTGTTGCAAATGGAAGCTCGAATGAGTAGCCATGATCAGGCTTTCGATTTGTCTGCTGATGACGACGAAAGTGGTAGTTTTGCACCAGTGCAATTTCTTGAAGATAAAACAACAGACGTGGAGTCTGATGTTATCAATGCTGATTGGGATTCAAATGCATCTGGCAGATTGTATGCGGCGCTGAAAACACTTGACGATCGTAGCCAACATATTATTCAAACTCGTTGGTTGTCTGACGACAAGACCACCTTACAAGATTTGGCTGATAAGTACCAAGTATCAGCAGAGCGTGTTCGTCAAATCGAAAAGAACGCGATGAAAAAGCTGCAGAGCTCAATGGTAGCTTAATAATAAATAGCTAAACAGCAGGTTTAAAAAAAGCGCATCATTTGCGCTTTTTTATTGCCCATAATTTAACGATTTAACTTATATACTTTTCGGTAATACCCAAAATACGCCAGAAAATTCAGCGACAGCACTCTCACCATCTAAAATATCTACATTTAGCTTAATATGGCATTTTTTGTTTTTAATTAAAGGCTCGAACTTGCCAGTCAGGGTCTCAATATTACACAACGCTCTAGGCTGCATAGTAATAGGTTTATGGTAATGAATATTGCCATCACCTAACACAATTTCCCCATCTAGGCCTTTTTCTTTGAGCTGTAGGAATATCATTCCCCAACCAGTCAATGTCGCCAGTGAAAAAATACTGCCAGCGAACATAGTGCCATGTAAATTGATATTTTTATTCAAAGATGCCCGAGTTTCAAGAGTACGTCCGGTATATTGATATAATTTGATGCCCATTTGTTCACTAATAGGAATGGTCTCATGCCAAGTACTCTGTAATAACTTGCACCATTTAGGGTGCAATAAAATACTGCTTGGGTCGGTTAGCTTTTTCACCATTTGCTGACGTTGCTGTTCTCCTAACTCTTTAGTTGCTCCTTTTTGTGCTTTAAATCCTATGCTGGTAAATAAAGCAATAGATGCCTGAGTACTATTGGTCACAATACGCACAGCGCCTTCTGCTCTGGCTACTGCCTCCAGTGACGCCACTAACATTTTAGCTAATCCCTTACCTTGGTAGGCCTTTTCCACCGCAACATGGCGTACTTGGGCTTCTTCTGCCGAATTCATATGCACTCGACCAACGGCAATCACATCGCCATCGGGATTGCGGATCATTCGATGTTGACTGACTTGTTCGTATTCATCTTTTTCAGAACCTTCAGGGAATTTCCATGGTTCTCTTAGCATTTTCCAACGAAACGCAAAATACGCTGTAAAATCTTGTTCACTCGATGGTGTATCAATTTTATACATCTTCTCAAGGCTCTCTTTGTATCTATTTAGCTGAAGACGCATGACCCCAGTAGCGGGCTATTAGAAACTATAAAACGGGCAGCAGCAAATTATACTTGTAGGTAAAAAGTCACGGGTCCGTCATTCAGCAATGAAACCTGCATATCAGCAGCAAACTCACCAGTTTGACATGGCACTCCACTGGTTTGACAACATTCGATAAAGTATTGGTAAAGCTCCTCACTTAACTGGGCAGGCGCTGCACTAGAAAAACTCGGACGATTACCACTTTGTGTATCGGCAACTAACGTAAATTGTGAAACCACTAACAACTCGCCTTCTACTTGCCGTACATTAAAATTCATTTTGCCTTGTTGATCAGAAAAAATTCGGTAGTTCAGGACTTTCTGACTGAGTTTTTGTGCCTTAACGTTATCGTCGTTTTTTTCAACACCTAACAACACTAAAATTCCTTGACCAATCTCACTTATGGTCTGCCCAGCTACTGCAACTTTAGCCTGTTTCACTCTTTGGATTAGGGCAATCATTGCTGCTCTAACCAAAACGTCGCCATTGACTTACTGGCTGCACATAAGGCTTGAGTGATCATTTTCTCACCCGCACTATGCCCCGATTCTGGAATGATATTGAGTTGACTATTTTGCCACTGTTGACTTAATGAATAAGCCGCTTCGATTTTGCATACGCAGTCATAGCGCCCATGAATAATAGTTACCGGTAAATGTTGTATTTGATTAACGTTCTGCAAAATGTAATCTTCTGGAATAAAACAGTGATATTTTATGTAGTGGCATTCCAACATAGCCAAACTAATCGCTCGATGTACGTCACAAACCAACTGGTCTTCGTCAAATTGGCAATGTAAACGGCTTATTCGCGATTCCCATAAACACCATGCTTTGATGGCCGCCATTTTTTGCACTTCGTTATTACTTTTGAATATTTGATAATAAGCATCAACGATAGATACATCCTTAGGCCTATTTTTAATGGGCGATATAAAGTCTTGATAATATTCTGGAAAAAGCTGTGCTGCGCCTCCTGACGCTTCT
>Ga0115567_10000584_pt1 | contig 35635 bp, 41 predicted proteins | sample COGITO_mtgs_1204_2_FD_88679 | JGI IMG/M metagenome (GOLD analysis project Ga0115567, IMG submission 88679) | Pelagic marine microbial communities from North Sea - COGITO_mtgs_120412 | ecosystem: Environmental > Aquatic > Marine > Epipelagic | place: Germany:Helgoland, sampling site Kabeltonne...
AGTTTTTTCAAGTAGCAGCGTGTCAGAGTGCTGCAACTTCGGCATAACACTGACCTTCCTGAGACGGACAGCAATGATGACCACTAGTTTTCTCCGTTGTATGCATTGAGAGAATAGCCCGGAATTCCGTCGCTGACCTCGATTCCTTTCTGCCCGCTCCAGATCAACATGGAGAACGCTATTCTATCTCAGTACCGTCGGTTGCCCGGATTCCATAGCGAAATGGTTGGGCTGGGGATCATGAACCAGGAGGATGATGTGGTGGGGGTCGAGGACATTCTCAACGGTGCTGTAACTCCTCGCCATCCCTGCGAGCAGTGGGCTTCCCTTCGCTCGCCACAGACAGTAGCTGACATTGTGTGCTTCATGTTGGCAGATCCGCGCGAGCACATGGAGATGCCTGTGGATCTGCACGAGGGCATGGAATGCCGTCTTGGATTTTTGGCGCATCCCGAGCAGTTTCACGCCCCTGCTATGGTCCGTCGGCCCATGTTCTAAGCGACGAGGATCTTTCAGTTGGCCAGGGGAGCAAGCTCGAACACGATACAGGGCGCGTGCGGATTCTCACACGCGCTGCCTTCAGAGGTTTGAATCTAGGAGAGTCTGATACATGATTGGGCAGTACTGCCGATACACAAAGTACATGCCCACGTACGCAGCGCGAACAGACTGCAGCAGAGGCAGTTTGAATCGCTCACACAAACACAAACGCGCCCAAAGCACGTGTTCACGCATGGACGCTGAAGCGCCCGAAATTGTGTCCAGTGCCTGTGAACCTTGATGTCCGCGAGCTTGTCTGTTTTCTTCTCCAAGGAGAAGAGAACAGACATGGAGAGAGAACAGAAAGAAGAAACATATCTGGTCAAATTAGACGGCTCAAAAGGCGAGGCTCAACTGAAAGTCTGGCACAAAAGCGCTTGGGCGGTGGTGCACAGACCCACCCACCAACGACGGCTGTCTTGAATGGAGGAACGGGGTGTGAACTTCGAGATTCGCGAAGATACGGAGCAGCGTCTTGATGATGAGCGTAGCTTCTATGCGGAGACCTACGACAAGCTCAAGTCCCTCCAGGCCAGTCCCTCGTTGCTCCATGCCCCATGTCCAGAACGCAGACTCGCGCGCTGTAGGTGCGGTTAGGGAATATGGCCCGGCGATGCAGACACGAAGGCGCGAGCTCTGCCATTGTGTACACTGTGTGCGGTCCTTGTTCTCGGCTCTGCCTTTCTGCACGCAGTGATGCAGTGCGCGGCAGCAGATTGTACTGATGCTGAAAAATTGGGCGACTCGGCAGAGCGGCCGGCTCGAAGGTGTGGGTGCACGGACGCGGCGGATCTCATACATTACGGGTGAGGGCGGAGGTGAGGGTGGTGGCGGCAACGTCGGACTTCGGGGGATCAAGGACTTGGTAGTCCCGGACCAGTACAATGAGGACGGGGAGGTGAAGCGCAAAGGAACAATCGTAGTGGATGGCGCGAAACACGAGTACAAAGTACCGCGGCGAAACCCGATGGACCGTGGCGGACCACCAGTGCAACCAAACTTCCTGGTGGTGCCGTCCAAGCAAAAGGCAGCGCCGCGCGGTCGGCAGCTGTCGGATTTGCTAAACGCAGACGGACTTCCTGCTGGGCTCCTTCGCAAGCGCGCCGACATGCTGGCGGAGCCTGCAACCCGAACACGCTCTCAAGTCTCGGCGTTCCTGGATGCGCGCGCCCTCCGCAGCGAATCGGCATTCAGTCTCGGAACAGGGCTCGTGCCCGGGCGCGACGTGCCGCTCCTGGCGCCGCGCGAGGCTGCCATGGCCGCCTTCTCCGGCTTCGCCAGCCGCGACTCATTCAATGAGCGCGACCAGCTTCCCATGTCACAGGTGACTCGCCCTCGCCCCGCTGCCGCGCCCCGCGCTCCAACCGCTCCTCCGTTGTCCGCGACAGACCCCGCGTGGCCACGCTCACTCGGAGCTACGGCTTGTGTTGACAGCGGCGGGCGCTGGTCCGGGAGTCGTCGCAACTTGTCGGGAACCGGACGCGTAAGAATCCTGCGGCGCTGCCCGGAGCGCAGGATCACGACGCCGCGGGCTTCAGACGCGTCTTGGAGATCCCAGCAGACTCACCCCCTGGCAGCCCTGCTCCACGCGCACCCGACTGCCGCGCCTCCCCCTCCCGGACCTCCCGCATCCGCATCCCTGCCTCTGCTCCAACGCCTCCCCACGCAGCCCTCCCCCTCAATGCTCCCCCTCTCCGACGGCCCTCGCTGCGTCCTGGGTCTGCCTCCGCGCGCCCGCAAAGCTCCCTCGATTCCACAGTGGCGGCTGCGCCCGCACTCGCGCAGGCGCTTGGGCGCAGAGAGCCTCGGTCGAGCGATGGGCCTCGATCGAGCGATGGGCCAGGCAGCGAGCAGCAGCCTGCTGCTCGCCCCGCCGCTGCCCGCGCCGCCGAGGGCCAGGGCGAGCCCCGCTCCTCCGCGCCCAGGCGGGAAAGGGTCCCCGCGGCTGCCATCATGCATCCCCGCCCCGCGCGCGCCCCACCCTCCTTCGCCTCTGCGCGCCCCTTCACCTCCGCCCGAGCTACCGCCCAGGGCGCGCTCGAGAGTTCCGAGGACTACCGCCAGGTGCCTGTGCCCCTCCCGGTGCGTCACGCCCCGTGCTGCTCACTCGGCTCTGGACGCCGCAAGAGCTGAGTGCTCCTCGTCTCCTGCTGCGGCAGAGCATGGCGGCCTTGGATCGGGCGCGGCGGCGGGATTCGGATGAGCGGACGCGATCGGAGTCGGGGGCGCAACACGCAGCGGTAGGCCGCGAGGGTGCTGGTGGCACCACCAGCGCCGCCGCGCGCCCGCCCTCAGCACCGCCGGCGCGTGCCTCGGCTCAGCAGGCGCACGCGGAGAGAAAGTTCGAGGCGCCGCCGCCCCGCACGCGCCCGCAGTCGGCGGCGGCGGGCGGGAGACGCGGCAGTACTACCTCGTTGCACACGCACGCTGGTGTCGGGGCGCCCGCGGCAGCAGGGCCGAAGCCACTCGACGGCCCTGCGCCGAGGAGCAAGGTGGCCTGGGGAGTCGGGGGGGGGCGCGGCCAAGGCTTCCGCTGGAACGGCGGCGCTGGCTGGGACCGCTCGCACGGCCATCTCCCGCGACGCTCGTTTGCCAACCTCCTCGTGCCCTATCCCAACGAGCCCCGCGCCCCGCGCCAGCAAAACCACGAAACCTGACGCTGTCATGCGTTAAGTAGACAACCAAATCGCGCTCCGCTGGCACTGCCCGTCAGGGAATCAGCCCATGCTTCCTAGCAGCGCGCGCATTGGGCCGGGTATTGGTCGCGCGCGTTTTACTACTCGCCGCACCCCCGCGGTTGCAGCGGCGCCCAGCAAGAAAAGGGCCACACGCGGGCAGAGGGGGGCGCGCGAGGACGCTGCAGCGCCGCTCCCGCGCGAGAGGCTCTCCGCGGCGCGGCTGCGGCGTGCAGCAATAGACTAGCGGTAGGAGGAGTCGTGGAGCAGGAGGGCGCGGAACTCGAGGCCCTCGCACCCGTCGCCGCCCGCGCCCACACGGATGGACACGTCCTCGGCCGACGCGTACCCTGACCCCGGCGACACGAGCGCCACCCGCGTCGCCGCGCCGTCCTCCACGCTGAAGCGCGCCGCGAACCCGCTCCCCGCCGTGCCTGCCGGAAGCACTGCCTCGAGCTCCCCGCCGCGCTGGCAGTTGCGCCCCGCGGCCACAATCACTGCGGAAAGCCCGAAGTGTGAAGCCGCGTCCGCAAGGCTGCCGCCTTGTGTGCCAGCCCCCACAGGCACCCAGCAGTCGGTGCATGCCGCGGCATTGCCCGTCAGGGGGCCCTGGAAGCGCGCGTCGAACTGGAACGCGGGCCCCGCGTCGACGCAGCCGCGTCCCGCGGAGCAGTCAAGCTCGCGCCCGGCCGAGCGAGCGTCCGACCCCACGTCCCAGTTGGGTGCAACCAACCCGCCGCCCGCCAGGGACACCTGTCCGTAGCGTCCGTGGGGAAAGAAGAGGTCGGTGTGCAGGCGCACGCGCGAGGAGGGCGCGGCCACCACCGCGGGCGCCGAGGAGTTGTGGACCGCGAGGCCGCGCAGCCGCACGTCGCCGCCGCCGCCCGATAGGCGCAGCCAGAAGGCGCCGCCCGGGCCGTCGGGCTTGATGTCGCAACCTGTCTTGCGTGCATACGCCACTCCCCGGTCGCTCGCCTCCCCCGCTTGGCCCTGTATCGTAAGGACCACGCCCTCCGACAGCAGCACCTGCCCGACGCACGCCGCGCGCCGCGCGCCGCGTCCCGCATCAAAACCCATACCCTAAGCCCACCAACCACGCACCCGCAGCCAAGGACGCCGCAGCTTTGGTGTCTCGGGCACGAGGTGCACCTCGAGGCCGCGGTTTTCTGGCCCTGCGTAGACGCCCGGCGCGACATGCACGGTCGCCGAGTCGGAGAAGCGCGCCGCTGCGCACCACGGGGCGCACGCGCCCGGCACGAGCCAGCGGCGCAGCGCTGCGCGTAGCGAGCGGAACGGCGCCTCACGCGTCCCGCGGCCACGCGCGTCGCTGCCGAGCGCCGCGTCGACAAAGACGTCCCCCCTCCCTTCGTCCAGTGCCTCCCCTAGAGAGTACTCCGCGCCTTCCACCTCGCTCCAGTCCAGCGCCTCGCTGAGGTGCACCCCGTCCGGCACGCAGCTCGCGTCCCCACCCTCGCACGAACGCAGATATCCGTGCAGTGTCTGCGAAAAGTCAGCCCTAAATGTGGTCGTGCCTTCAGACAGCACGCTGCTCGCGTAGGGAGCAACCTGCCAGAGCACATGCCTTCCGTGAGAACCAGACTGTGCCTGCATCAGGTTTCCTACAGCCGCGCCCAAGGCACTCGGCGCAGCAAGCAGTGCCCGGGTCCTTACCTTTTGCGTAGCAAGACAGGCGCCAGTATCCGGTTCGCGAGACAAGCAGACATCTGGTGCCTGCGGCGCGTCCACGCGGTAGCAATTCTCTGAGCTGATCGCGCCACTACATGCCGCAATGCCAGGAGAGCGCCCTGGAACAGCAAGGAGGTATGTATCGTCGCTTGTAGACCCCCCCGCAACCAGGGGCTGTGTCGCTAGAACCAAGATTAGCACCGATGCAAGCCAGCAGCCTTGTTGGTGCAACCGACGACTTGCGCCACACCGGCTGACACCGACTGCGAACCCGTCGCCATCCCCGTCCAAACAGTGTATCTCCCTCGCCTGTTCGCCCAGCATGTTCCTGAGGGCCGCCCCTCCGCGCTGTCGGCTTAGCTCAAGACCCCACGCTTCCCGCGCCCGCCCCCCAGCGCCTGGATGTGGGGGTGCACCTCAGATAGAGCGACCACAAACTCCACCCCATTTTCATTCCAGAAACTCGCCCCAGCCAGGATGGCTAGGTCGGCTGTGGTGGGCGTCGCTAGGGCCACGGTCGCGACCTGGATCGTGGTTTGTACATTTCCATCGACGGCGGCCTTCTCTATTACCCCGCTCTCATTCGTCCGTCGTGCTGTCACACCCTTCGCCTCGCGGTTGGACCGAGTGTTGCCTGCTCGCCAACGAGCCTCGAGGCCGCTTGGGCTGCGCAGCGCTCGCTTGGAGGCAGCTGCACTGGACTCAGTGCCCTTCTTCCAGCTGCAGACCGATCGTGGTCCTGTTCAGGAGCTTCCCGATGACTGGCAAAAAGGAGGCGTATACGCTTGCTTCAACAAGTGCGACCCCACCATGCGCACCCAGCGAAAGCAGCTGGGGCACACTGCAGAAAAGTGGTGGATTCCCCGGCACGCGGCGCTCTGATGATTCACCTTTCCGGCGCTGGCAGAGAGGGTGATATGCAGTACGTCGCAATGTCGCGCAAGGTCTTCTTCCGGCCAATGGCAGATACCTTGATGCCTCCTCGCAAGCAGACGTTCAGGACAGGACATGTCGCCACATGACGAGGGCCCTAGGCGGCGTGTCTTCAGGCGAAGCGGCCACAGATGCTGGGATACAGAACAATCTGTTGTGGTTGCGCCCTGTATTGAATACTTGCAGCACGCTGACGGGCACCTTCGCCACCTCGACTCTCGCCAGGTTGCTACAAGCGTGCTGAACCACCTTGAAGTCGTCCCCCCTCTTGAGTGCTGGTCCGCTAAGGTCCAGCACCACTACCGCGAGCGTGCTTGCCTGCAAATCGCGGACTACGCTCTAGCACTGAGCGCGGGGGCTGAGTGTGCGACGGGAGCAGGCGGCGGTGTTCGATGCGCCGACAAAGGAAGATCTCGAGGGCACGGCTACCAAGGTCGCTCGCCTCCGGACCCTTGCCGCCACTGACCGCGCCGATCCACGGCTTTTTTACAAAGCATGCTACAGAGGGGAAAGGGCTGGTAATCCAGTCTGTGTGTGGTGGAATCTCAAGGGCGGTGGGCTGGTGGCAGTGGATCCAAGACTGGATGGGGGAGCATGGGACTCCGCCGCGCGGCAACACCAAGGCAAGCCAAGTCTCACCCCCGCGGCGGAGCGCTGCACGTGTGCGGATTTATGCGCTGGTGATACCGCTTGGACCAACAGCTGCTGGGGGCCACGGTCGCTTGGGCCAATAGCTGCTGGGGGCCACGGTCGCTGAGCGCGGAGGGGCCCCTCTGTGGACCAGGAGGTCGACATCTGGCGCAAGAAGGCAGCCGAGGTGCGGCGGGGCAAGCCCAACGTGCAATTCGCCCCGGGCTCGTCCGAGGCTGATGCAGAGGGGCAGATCAAGAAGCTCGTGCGCCAGTATCCGGCATGGCTCCGAGCCCGCGCCCCGCGCCCCCCGCGTGCACGAGCGGCCCGGCGGTGTCGCTGTGCGCTGAGTGCCGAGGGCGTTGGGGGCAGACGGTGCTGTTCATCAAGGGCACGCGCGACGCGCCCCTCTGCGGCTTCTCAGACGCGACAATTAACCTCCTCAACGAGGAATGCTGCCCCGTACCTTCAAGCGCAGGCTGCCTGGTCTGCTGCCATGCGGTGCTGAGGCAGCGGGCGGTGCAGATCGGGTGCAATTACGAAACGGTTGACACACTCGACGAGGAAAACAACCCGGGGCTGCGCGAGTCGCTCAAGGCGTTTTCACAGTGGCCCACCATTCCGCAGCTGTACGTCGGCGGGGAGTTCATGGGTGGTGCTGACGTGGCGCGTGAGATGCACGAGTCGGGCGAGCTCAAGCAGGCCGTCGCCGAGGCGCTGCAGGCCCGCGCCGCCGCCGCGGCTGATTTCGTGACTCTGTGCCAAGCCCACCATTCCCCGCCGCAACCCGTCTCGCCCGGGCCCCAGCACCAGGGCAATTACTCTAGACTGGTGCTAGGCCACACGGGCGCCGGAGGTTGACTTGGGGCGGCCGTCAGCGACCCAGCGGAGGTGCAGGCGCGGCTCGAGGGCGACGCGCGCCTCACATACGTGGACGTGCGCACCGCGGGCGAGTATCAGGTCCTCCCTGTCTAACCCATCCCGCGCACCCGTACGGGGGCGCAGCGTCTCCCAAGAGAGCTCTCGCGACGGCGGTCTCTGAACGCCTCTCTCGTCGGATCAGCGGTCGCGTGTCCCGGGCGCGGTCAACATCGAGGCCTTCGTGGAAACGTCAAGGGGGCGCGAGCCTGTGCGTGACGCCTTCGTCGAGGCGCTGCTCCGTCAGTTTCCGGACCCCGACGTGCCTCTCGTCCTCGGCTGTCAAGCTGCTGTGCGCACAAAGAGTGCCTGCGCGTGCAGCCCCACCGCGACCCACCCCAGTGCTTTTCTGAGTTTCCGCGAGGCTGGCATGGCACGGCGGGGAGCGCTGCAGGTGCAAGGCGATGAGGACTCTCAGCGGGTATGTTTCGCGGACAGGTGGGCGAGAGAGGTTGGTTACAAGACGGTCATCGAAGTCGGCGGCGGGTGCACGCCTCCCTCCTCTCCACACAGCGTTTGCACACGTAGCTTGCACAACGCCGTGTGTGCTCAGCGCATGTGTTGTGCTGCTTGCTCTTGCAGGTTCGGGCTGTGGAGCGCGACAGGGCTGCCGGTAGAAACGCCGTGAGCGCTCAGCAGAACGCTTCCATCAGCCTCTCGCGCTGCCCTAGCGTCGCACTCGTGCAGTTCACGTGTCACTTGTGGTCTATCTCTCGCATGCTGAAACTCTATGCGTTTTGCCGACGCCGCGTAAGAAGCGAATGGGGTATGCGCATAGCGACTAGTGAAAGAGTGCACATCACGGAAAGGATTCTCTGCAATCACATGTGCGCGTCCGAGTTCACAGCCGCGCACTGTAGTGTGCTGTGCGTGCAGTGTGCCGACGGGCAAAGCCCCGGGAATTATGTGGTTATGAACGCACTGCACTTGTACGCCCGCGCACTCTTTGCAGCAACTCGTCTCAGCCGCAAGGATCGCCGGGGCCCGCTTTCTGGCGCTCGCGCGTTTCAAGGCGATGCCCGTGTCGGCCTGCCGCAGCCATTGGGGATCCACTGCATTTCGAGGTCATTACCCTTGCGCGAGAACGGGCTGGGCGGCGCCTTGCGTGGGCGGCACTTGCCGTATGTCCCTGCACGCCCGAGACACCGCTGCGGTTCAGAGCCGCGCCTGGCCTGGGGGCAAAACTACTCGTGCAAAAGGAGTTCTGCGCTGTCCAAAATCCATCACAGTGTGCTATACCGCGGCGATGCGGCCAGGTGCGCGCTTGGACGAGGGGGGGCGCGCCTATTTTCCGTTTCCCCTTGGCAGTGCGTCTGTCGTGCTTGCCCCAGAGTACTGCGCCCGAATCACTGGATCAGGGCGAAATATGGGTCCAAACGGAGGTGTCCAAAAGCGGGGGAAAGGACAATGGGTCGCAGTGCGCACGCAGTAGCTTGCGCAGTGGCTGCCGGCTGTTGAGAATGCTTGGCACGGGTTTTGGGGCGCACTGGACTGCTGGAGATCCGTCGCCTGGCCCACGACACTGTAACCCGTGTGCACTGTCGCTGCAAGTGTCACCGCCCCTGCCATCTGCCCACGCCACACTCGATCGTCAGCCCGCAGAGTCCAGCTCGGTAGCCCTGCTGGCCTGGCATGCACCCTGCAGCACCTGAAGCAGTGCCTTGGAGGTAGGACGCACCACTGTGGCAGCGCGGACGGCAATCGGCCCCGCAGACAACACATTTGCGCATCGGGCAGGAAAGGCTGCACGCCGCATCTCTTCCCAGAGCATAGCCCCGCCCCCGAGCATCGCCATGCCGAGAAGAGGACTCGAGAGCGTCGAATCTAGCTAGGGCTGGACGATTGGCTGGACCCACAGATACGTTGCTTGAAAGTGGTCAGTGTGCAGAAAGTGGATTTGTTACAAGCCGGCCTCTTGATCGGGCGATTCCGAGACCAGACCACAGCTCAACCCGGTGCTGACCCTGCCCCCTGGCGCGATTCCTGAGCGTCTGCAGCCATACCATGCCAGAAATTTGTCTGCTAGTAGACGTAGCGTGCAGTTGCGGTGGTGTACGATGTGTTGGAGTTGCGGCTGCGACTGGTGCAACGTTCTGGTCTTGGCCGCGCATTTGCAGTCAGTCAGTCCTGGACGCATCACCCCCAGATTCTGCGCGCAGCTGCAACAGTTGCTCGTGTACATGTGAACAGTCGCGGGAAATTATGTAGAGTTCAATTACTGTACGGCTAGTTGTGAGTGCCTCAGACGAATCTCAAACCAGTCGGCGTTGACGGCCGAAGAGCAAACAGAGTTGTTGTCTTCTCTCTGATTTCTGTGACCACCAGGTATGGTTCGGAAGACGACTGCTGCTCTTTGCGCTTCGGCGATCCTTGCCGGTGCCGAGGCCTTCGGTGTCTCTCCCGCGGTAAGTCCGCCACCTACAGCATGAGTTGAGGGCAGTGCCGCAGCAAGAGCAGCACCTGCCCTCGGGCTGTAGCAGCGCAACTACCACCGTGTCCTGATTGTCTTTTGGGCGCAACACTTCATGTGTGCTGTGTGGGAGGGTGGGTGTTCACGCGCGGCGGTGGTCAAAACCGGGTGTGTCTCATTTGTGCGCGCGGTGGCGTGAAAAGGTGGCTCTCCGCGCGACGCCTGCGCGTGCGGCGGTGAATGTTTCCGGGCCCTCGCTGCGGCCTGCGCTACGCGGCGGCGGCAGCGCGGTGGTCCCTGCAGTGTCGCGTACTGCTATGTCGGCGGCGCCTTCCACAGCGGAGGCGACGTCGCCTGCGACGACGAAGCGCCTGACGCCTGACAACGCCATGGAGATGATCGACTCGGTCGACGTGTTCATCTTCGACTGCGACGGCGTGATCTGGAAGGGCGACACGCTCATCGAGGGTGTCTCAGCAATCCTCGATAAGCTCCGCTCGCTCGGCAAGAAGGTCTTCTTCGTCACCAACAACTCGACCAAGTCCCGCAAGGGCTACAAGGCCAAGTTCGACTCGCTTGGCCTCGACGTACGGCGCCTTGTCCTCCTCTCCTGCCCGAATTGGCTCCCCGCGCGCTCGCCCGCACCCGCTGCCAAGCCATCCTACCTATCCAAGCGCGTCCTCTGTGTAGTGCTCGCGGAAAGCCCGCGGGTGACACCGCGGGCGGGCCCAGGTGAACCCTGAAGAGATCTTCTCCTCCTCGTTTGCGGCGGCTGCGTACCTTGAGCAAACCAAGTTCAAGGAGACGGGTAAGGAGGTGTACATTGTGGGCGAGCGCGGCATCCAGGAGGAGCTCGATCTCATCGGCGTGCCCTGGACGGGCGGCGAGACAGACAAGGACAAGACGATCGAGCTCAAGAGCGGGTACGCGCTACCGCACAACGAGAATGTGGGCGCCGTGATCGTGGGCTTCGACCGCTTCATCAATTACTACAAGATCCAGTACGCGCAGCTGTGCATCAACGAGAACCCTGGCTGCCAGTTCATTGCCACCAACCTCGACGCGGTCACGCATCTCACTGACGCGCAGGAGTGGGCCGGCAACGGCGCCATGGCCGGCGCCATCAAGGGGTGCACCGGCCAGGACCCATTCGTGGTGGGCAAGCCGTCCCCCCTGATGATCGACTACCTCGCCGACAAGTTCGGCGTCAACCCGGCCAAGATCTGCATGGTTGGCGACCGCCTCGACACCGATATCGTTTTTGGCAACTCGAATGGCTGCACGTCCTGCCTCGTCTACTCTGGCGTACGAGCCCCTTCCCGCCCGAGCGCGCACTGCAGAGGGCCGGGAAGGCGCAGGAGTGTTTGGTTTGGTGAGGGATGAGGCACTTAGACGGCGCGGCGTGGGGCTGGCGGCAGGTGACCACGGAGGAGAAGTACATGTCACCCGACAACAAGGTCAAGGCCAACTACTATGTGGACTCCATCGCTGACTTCTTCAAGATGTAGGCGCGGTCGTGAAAGCTGCAGGAATCCAATGCATTCCAGAGAGTCCAAATACACACAACGCATTGATTTGATCAAGGGTGTTCAATGTCTGAGATATCTGCATGCGAAGCATACAGAGGAACGTGCGTGCGCGGCAAAGGAAGACTGGGAAACACACGACGAAACACGGGATTCTATCACCAACCAACAATAATTCAACATGATTGATGCTGAGACGCAGCCCGGACCTCATGTAATAACAGAACTAGCAAATTCAAAGCCTCTCAAAGGCAGTACGAGGGGTTTTACACGCAGGGTGCTTGCGCTGCAGGGGCCATTCGGAGTCTTGAGATCCAAACTCTGAAGAGATTGGAGATGCTGGGTGTGAGATCATTAAGGCGCAAGGACCAGATCCCAGATCGGCGACGATTCCTACTTGGGCAGTTTGCGTCAGTGCCTTGGAGCGACACGGCGTGGTGGTTTTTAGTGTGGAATGGTCATGAAATCATCATGTGATTTTGTATGATTTGCGTGGCTAGTGGGGATTCATCAGAAAGCATCAGTGGTTCCCATAGTGAGGCGCCAGGTGTGACACCATGAGGGGGTAGGCCGGCGGCGAAGAGCCTCGGGGGAGAAATGTCATGGAACTTCCGGAGTTGCGCCGACTTGAATTCCTGAAGAAGCACTCAGCAGTTCGAGGAATCACCGCAGCAAATAGGTCCAAGTCGTGTTCTTAGAACTTGTATACAACGAGGAGCAGGAAAATTGGGATCGCACCTCGAAGAACAAGCGATCGGGGCGATGTTTGTGCCTTCATCTCCATAAAAATCCTGGCTCGGCATCTGCCAAAACAACACATAATGAGATGCCAGTACCACCAGAACGAAAAATAATTCTGGTTCATTCAGGACAGATTTTACCCTGCTTCGGGGAGAAAGTTGCAAGATGTCAATCATCGTATCACTTCCTGTTGCGGATGTTGCAGTTTCTTCAGAAGATGCAATAGGCAGAGCACTACAAACCCAGCACCCTCCGCTGGTCTTGCCGAACAGACCGTAGCTCTGACTCCGGCTGCGCAACAAAGTCCTTCCAGAGCGCATGTCTGAGCCGAGAAGTAAGGGAGAAGAATGGTGCGAGGACGGAGACTTGACCGCGCGGACATCTACGTAGCAAGTGGAGGCGGCATCAGTACGTGCCAGGAAAAAATCAATCAACGCAACCTTTTTCTACTTGCCTGCTCTGCAGACGTACTGGCGTGTCATACCACTTCTTCGCGTTGGCTGTGTTGAGGAGCTTTGAACAGCAGCAAAACGCTAGAGCTTGCTCGCATCAAGCGAGAATCGTGTGGGACTAGACCTCAGTGAACAGAAAGTAGCTATCATGAGGTGTCACCTGTGAAAGATGAAGATATGTAAATAACAGCGTACAAGACGTATGTGCGCAACTGAGCAGAAAAACGAGGAAACATTTCGCGGACACCCTAGGATGAGGAGCACTCACGCTCATCACTGACGACGGGAAGCGGATCTTATGCTGCTCCACAGGATGCTGCTGCGGCGCGCGCCATTTTCTGAGCAATCAAAAGTCCATGACAACGAAAATGACTTTTTTCCCGCAAAATGGAGATGTTTGGAGCACAGTTGCCTGTGCATCACATGTCCTTGTATTCGATCCGCCCGATTCCGTTGCCTGTGAAGTTTGCGGGGACCGCGCCCATCTGGTTTCTTCACATTCCTGCTAATAAAAGCAAATATCAAAAACAAATAAATCGCTACAGAACTTCACAGTGAAGGCAGGTCAAGCTCCATTATCCTAGTACAAATGCTCCCGAGCAAGTTCCACGGCCAATTTCACCCACTAACTATGCTGATTGATTTGTAGTAATTGTGATGCAGATAGAATCGTCTGCTGGGATATCCCAGCAAGGGGGAAATGTCACCTGTTGCGCTCCAGGAAGGCTTCCCAAGTACAGCTGGACAGATGGATTTGAGGCAGGAGGGAGGATTGAAGGTGATGGTTGCAAGGCCGCAGCGGGCAAAATGGGCAGCGCATGGGAGGCTTTGTCGGTCTGTGCGTGTTCGTTGGGAAGTGGGTTTTGGGAGGAGCTCGGCAAGGGCAGCAGAGGAAGGTACGGGGTGAGGCAAGCAGTCGCAGATGAATCGCGGGAACAGTGCGAGGAAGGCGAGGGTGTCGGGGCCCAAAAGTCGACGTAATTCGCACAGGCCTGGCATCTGCATCTCAAACCCAATGGTGCCTCATTCAGCCAGCGCGCTCCACGGGCGTTGCAGGTCAAGCTCATTTGAGAATGGGATGGACGCACTCGCATCGAGGTGAGCAGAGGATTCCCATCGCAAAGCATTCGCAATCTGCCAGCCAGGACAGGCATCCCACACGCTCAATTCGCATTCTTCCTTGGAAGGAAGGAAACTATGTTGGACGCACATTTCTTCCGGCACTTTGACCGCCGACACTTGCAACCCTTTGGGTGTATCTTGGCCTCTTGGCTTCCCGGGACCGTCAAGGCCTTCCAGTCCGGAGAAAATGCGTGCAAGCTGAAAAGAATTCAAGAAAAGCCATCATCCATCTCAATCACGCCCATCCACTCATGTCGCTAGGTCTCCTGGCCGAGTGGGATGCATGGGTGCCGGGTGACACCTGGCACGCCTTGTCTCTGCCATCGCGGCAGCGCGGAGCTCCTCGTGTTCTGTTATCGAATTTTCAGTGGCTGTCGACATTAGAAACCTGAGAGTGAACTCCTCGGCAGGTGAATTGCCTGGGGTGTTTAAGCAGGCGTCGCAGTCGCACGCGTCGCTGCAATGCTCCCCGGCTGCGCAAAGACGACTATCAGCCGACAGTCTCCATAACTTGCTCGCAACGGGTTGGAGTTCTGGGGTTTCTCGGGGGAGCAGGCATGACCGCGGAAACACTCGCAGTACTGCTTCATGCACGCCGATCGGCGACACTTGCACTCAAGAGGCTTGCGGTCCGGTACCTGGACATTTCGGCACGGATGTTAAGTAGAACTAGGAGGGAAAAGCGCTCATTTCACTGCGGAGAAGCGACATGGATCTTGGACCTGCTCTGAGCTGTGGGTGCCAGAGTCAGCCTGCGCTGCTGCGGCGAGCAGCGGAATGCTGACCAGGTGATTGAAATCCCGTCCCGCCAAAATGAGAGTTGCGCCGTCAGGAGCGGAAGGCTGCTGGAGGACAACGCTGTGCAAGAGGTACGGATTAAACCATCATCCCGTTTACGCAAGCCCCCTCGGGGCACTCGCCCGCTTGGAGCAGGATGTCGAGCAGCAGCAGGTGAGGTCGGGGCCGGATTCGCTGGAGCTGTTGCGGATAGTAGGGCGAACATCTACGCAACTGTCGACAATGTGGGGGGGCAGTGATGCTCGGCACAAACAGGGCCCCCGGTCACTGGTTCGTATTCAAGAGACAGTGATGGTACCGTTTGGGCTCAAGCCCCAAGTGGACGGGGATTTTTAGCACAAAGTCTCATTCATTTTTGGACGAGCGCCGGGGGCGACTCCCGTCGTCCGCGCGTTCGACATGAAGAACGTCTTCAACGAGGCCAACCCGCAGGCGGTCATGGATCACCTCGCCGGCGTCGCCAGCGCCGACTATGACTACGACAACGACGGTATCCCCCGGGTCCAGCAGGGCGCCAGGATCCCCTACAGCGCAGCCCCGAGCACGCGCTGGGCGGATGCTTCGAGGGGACCGCATACGTCGGCCGCACGACCTCGTCGCGCACGATGACTGCGTTCCCGCGGGCCTCCGTCCCGGCGGCGGCGCGGCTGTCGACGGGCGAGCTCACGCTGGCTCTCCCGCCTCCGGTTGCGTTCGCGGCCCCAGTGGTGCAGGCGGTGGCGGTCTCGGCGGGTGGTGGATCGTATGCGGGCGTGCTGGGCGGGGACGTGTGAGGAGGCTCCCGCCCGAGCAGCAGGTTTTTCGCGGTCTGGGTTGTGGTTTCGTCCCTTTTGGGGGGTTTTGCGTGCCTATCTGGTGGCTTGGTTGTTTGGTACCCAGTCTGTACGAGGTTATGCAGTACACCGTCTCCCTCCCGGCCACAGCTATCCTGCTGTTCTTCGCTCTGCGATAATCGACTGTTGTCAGAAAACGTGTGTTATCTCTTCTTAGTCACAACGAGAGAGGAAATGCGAAGGTCGCACGTGAGGGACCACTCGAATGTGGAGATGTCTAGCACAAAGCTCACGGTCTAATGTGGAGCTTACAAAACTTTGCAGCGCCAATCCTAGTTATTATCCGGCTTCACTGCTGTGGTCCCCCGGCCCCCGCCCGTCGCCAGTTTTTCGCTCTGCGGTTTGCGACTGTTTGTCATTAATTAAACGTATCTATCTCTCAATTCATATGATGCTTTTCACCGCGCCGCAATTCATAGCTAAACAAGGTGCACTCTGAAGCAGAGCAAAGTCAGGTGACACGCAGGCCCCCGCTACTGCGAGCTCAACAACTCATTGGCATACAGTCTGTACTCAGTTGCCGGAAAAAGAGTCCTACCGGCCTAACTCGGCCCCCATTCTGCGCCCCCCGCACCGAAATTTTTGGTTGTCTGCTTTTAAGACCAAGCCTCCACGGTGTAGCGCCCGTCCATTTTTAGCGAGGACAGCGCGGCCTCTGCATCATCCTCGCCCATGCTGCCTCCCTTCATCATCACCTCTTTCATTGCAGCATAGATGTCCTCCGGCACGTTGCGTGAAGAACCGCAAACGAAGAAGGCGCCGTTGTGCTCTACGAGATATTCGTAGACCTGTTTGTAGTCCTCTGCTATCCGGTGCTGCACGTAAATCTTGCGCGCCTGGTCGCGTGAGAATGCGGTGTGCATCTTGAGAACGCCGATTGCCTCGTAGCTTTGCAGCTCCTCTTTATAGATGTATTCGGTCGCCTCTTTGCGTGCGCCATAGTAGATCACGACAGGGCCCACCTTTTTGCCGGCCTTGTGCTGCATCACACGATGCTGAGTGAGCGCGCGCCACGGCGCAAGGCCCGTGCCCATACCGGCCATGAGGATCGGGTCCATGTCGTCCTTGGGGAGCACGATGGACGATGGCTTCACCGAGCACATGATCATGTCGGTCGTCTTGCAACGTGTGAGATAGGAGGTGCACTGACCGTGGCGCTTCTCGCCCGTCGAAGGGACCTCCCAGTCCACTGCGACAACACACAGCTCAATCTCGTCGGGGTGCATGAGCGGCGCTGATGCAATCGAATAGGCGCGCGGCTTGATCGATGGGATCATGTTCATAAGCTGCGCCAGCGGCGGGCGCGCGCTGGGGAACGCGCGCAGGACGTCCGCGTGATGAGCAAAGTTGTCGACGAGATCGCGGTAGCGCTCCTTGCCTTCATCGGTTGTGAGCGCCTCCAGCTCTGCCGCCTCGGTGGGATCCGTTGCAAACAGCGCGAGAGAGTCGAAAAATCGCCGGTTCGGCTTGCCAAATACATCCAGCACGGTCTCGAAGAGTTGGCTCAGTGAGAGCTCCTGCGGGACTGCGTTACGCGCCTCCACGTTGGCGGAGACCGTCAGCTCGGTGGTGGGGTCGAGCCCGACCATGGCGCAGAACTCTGCCACCTCCGTCTTGTCGTTGCGCGGGTAGATGGCGAGCACGTCCCCACAGTTGTAAGACACTCCCGTGCCCCTGATCTTGAAGGAGTAGTGCGTGATGTTGCGGTCGTAGTCGTCGGGGGTCAGGCGCTGCGAGACCGTGAGCTCAAGCGGCGTCGCACCAGGCGGCACCAGCGAGTCGTAGCTGACCGCAGGCTCCGCTTCGCCCGAGGCTTCCGAGACCTCATACGCAGGACGCGGGATCTCGCGCACGAGAGGCTTCGCCGGCGCGCCCATGGTGGCCCAGAGCTGCGGCGTCCAGTTGTCCCAGCCTGTGTAAAAGCGGTCTTCGTCTCTGTCGTCACCGATGCCGCGGGGGAGGAGGCGCGTAGCCCCCAGCTCAGCGAGGCGAACGTCTATTCCCTCGGCGGCCACGCAGAAGAGCGAGTAGGTCGAGTCGCCGAGACCGAACACTGCAAATTTGACTTTCTGCAGGTGGCTCGCGGGGAGCGTGGTATCCTGCAGAGCGCGCCAGAACTTGTGCGAGTTGGCCGGGAATTCGCCTTGTCCGCATGTCGAAATCACGACCAGTACCGTCGACTGCTCAGGGAGCTCCGAGAACTCAAAATCGTCGAGCGCTGAAAGCGTCGCTTTCAAACCGCGAGCCTTGACGTCGGCGTAGATAGACTTGGCCTGCTCCTCGGCGTTCCCCGTTTCGGAGCCGTAGAGGACGGTGACCGAGTCGGACAGCCCAGCAGCCTGGAGCGAGGCAGGCAGCTGATCTGCTGACAGCGCGTTGAGCGCGGCTGCCCGGTCCACGACCTGCTGCTTCAAACGAGCCTGGTGCCCCTCTGCCAGCGCGGGGTCGCGCCGCATAATTGCTGCGAAGCGATTCTCATGCGCAAGGAATTTGAAGAGGTCCCCCGTCACCTTCTTGGAATCGAGCTGGAAGGGATTGTTGCCATCCTTGCGGAGTTGCGGGTTGTAGCGGTACAGCGGCCAGTAGCCCGACTCGACCGCCTGCTTGCAGTGGTCGATCGACTCGGCCATCGGGAAACCGTGGGAGATGCACGGGGAGTAGGCGATGATGAGCGAGGGCCCGGGGTAGGCCTCCGCCTCGTTGATCGCCTTGATCGCCTGCGAATGATTCACATGCACACAGATTGACGCCACATACACGTTCTTGTATGTCATTGCGTACTGTCCAAGGTCCTTCTTAGCCGTCAACTTGCCACTTTCGGCGAACTTGGCAAAGGCCCCGCGAGGTGTTGACTTCGAGGCCTGCCCACCAGTGTTTGAGTACATCTCTGTGTCGAGGCAGAGAATGTGAACGTGCTCTTCCGACGCCAGTACGTGGTCGAGACCGCCAAAGCCGATGTCATAGGCCCATCCGTCGCCTCCGATGATCCAGTGTGAGTTGCGCCCAAAGATATCTTTTTGATCCGCAAGACGTTGCAGCTTCCAATGGTTTCCTGCTTCCTCGAGAAGAAGCGGCAAGATCTTGTACTTGAGCTCATTGTAGAAGGATTTTCCCTTGGGAAGGAGCATGTCCGCCTTGTCTTCGTGCCGCATCACCGAAAACTGCGTAAGCAGTTTTCGCAACTTATCTGATACAGGTACTTCGGCATCCTCCAGCGCATCATCAACGTGTATCATCAGCGCGTCGCGGCGCTGCTTGAATGCCCGTCGCATTCCAAGACCAAACTCTGCATTGTCCTCGAAGAGAGAATTCGCCCACGCGGGCCCCTCACCGCGAGCATTCGTCGTGTACGGAAACGAGGGGTTTGAGGCACCCCAAATCGACGAGCACCCTGTGGGGCGGACCAGATCAAATGACTCGAGGCTAGCCCGCGCAGGGCTGGGAGGGGGGGGGGGCTTGGGCTGAGATGGGGTACCTGTCGCGTTGGCGATGACCAAGCGGTCGCCCAGCAGCTGCGTAAGCAGCTTCACGTACGGCGTCTCGCCGCACCCCTCGCATGCACCCGAGAACTCGAGGAGCGGCTGCTGAAACTGCGATCCCTTGACAGTGGTCTTATCCACCTCCTCACCATGGTTTGGCACCGAAATGGCGAAGTCCCAGTTGGGCTTCTCGGCCTCAATGGCCTCCTTGGGCTCCACAAAGTGCAGCGCGTCTGCAGGACATAAGCGCACGCACAGCTCGCAGCCGGTGCAGTCGAGCGGCGAGACTTGTACGCGGTACTGGAACTTGTCGAGCACACCGCCGCCTTGTGCAGGGCGAGTGCCGCCCTTGAGAGACTCCGGCGCCTTTTCCATGTCCTCAGGCGAGAAGAGGAAGGGGCGGATCGACGCATGCGGGCAGATGAGTGAACAGTAGTTGCATTGAGTGCACTTGTCCATGTCGACGCGCGGGATCTTGAGCGCAATATTGCGCTTCTCAGAGGCAGAGGTGCCCACGGGCACGCGCCCGCCGGGCTGAAAAATCGAGACGGGCAATTCGTTGCCTTCCAGCGCGTTCACGGGTTCGACCTGCTCGCGTACAAAGTCCGCCGTCCGCTTCTTGATGTCTGCCGCCGTCGTCATCCCGCGGCGCGCCAATTTCGCGCCACTGAGCGAGCGGCGAGCGCCGAGTAGAGCGTGCGGCGCGCCGAGACGAGGAGAGGCCACGGACCCGCTGCCGAGCGAGGCGTTAGAGTGAAAGCCGCGGTGTGGCTGTGCAGCGCCTGAGCCTCCCTGGGACAGGGTCTTCCACGCGGGGTTGACGGGGATCTCGACGAGAAAGTCGACAGCACGGTCCACCGCCGCCTGGTTTCTAGCCACCACCTCGTCGCCTTTCTTGCCGTACATCTCGACGATGTCCTTTTTGAGCAACTCGACAGCTTTTTCGAAGGGCATGACGTTCGCGAGCTTGAAAAAGACCGTTTGCATTACCATATTGATTCTCTTGCCCAACTTCAAGACAGAGCCTGCCTTGACTCCGTCCACGAGGAATAGGCGCGCCTCTTGGTCAGCAAGTACCTTGAGCATTGGCGCAGGGAGACGCTGTTCAACATCGGCGGGAGAGAAAGTGGCATTAATCGCGACGACGCCGTTTTTTTTCAGGGACCGGAGAAGATTGTAGTTGTCGATGTAGCTCTCCTTGTGTATCCCGATGTAGTCAGCGTTTTTGACTAGGTACGGCGCGCGAATATTTTTCGGTCCAAAGCGCAAATGTGAGACGGTAAGTCCGCCGGACTTCTTCGCGTCATACTCAAAGTAGCCTTGTGCGTCGAGGGGCGTGTTTTTGGCGATCATTTTGATGGCGGTCTTGTTAGAGCCGACAGTGCCGTCTGAGCCGAGTCCGTAAAAGAGGCACTGCACGGTGCCCTCTGGGAGAATGTCGACCTCCGTGCAGGGTGGAAGCGAGAGTTTCGTAAGGTCGTCCGAGATGCCAACTGTGAAACGCACTTTCATTTTTGCAGGATCGGCCGCAAGGTTCTCGAACACTGAGAGACACATCCCAGGGGTAAAGTCCTTGCCACCGAGGCCGTAACGCCCACCTATGATCTTGATGCCTTGCAGGTTCGCCTGCTGAACTGTCGCGCACACGTCCGTGAAGAGTGGCTCGCCCAGTGTGCCAACCTCCTTGACCCTGTCGAGCACCGCAATGCGTGTGCAAGTCTCGGGCAGCGCCGCCAGGAAGCGCTCCATCAACCACGGCCGGAAGAGCCGCACCTTAAGTACGCCCACCTTGCGCCCATGCTTATGAGTGAGGTAGCGCACGGTCTCGCCCATAGTCACCGCTGCGGATCCCATGATGACGACCACGTGCTCGGCGTCAGGCGCGCCCTCGTAGGCAAAGCTGCCGTAGTGCCGCCCGGTTATCGACTCCACCTCGCGAGCCCACTTGTCCATCACCGATGGCACCCGCGCGTGCACCAGGTTCGCCGCCTCCGCAGATTGAAAGAAGACATCCGGGCCCTAGCAAGTAGCATTGTCAGAGCGGATTGCACCACGTAACGTGCTGCAGCGAGGCTGAGGTCGGACCTGATTTGTGCCCTGGATGTGCGGGTTGGTCGGCGTGAGTGCTGACTCATAGTGTATCTTACGCGCGTCCCAGGGCACAATCGTCTTGATGTCCTCGTACCGTATCATTTTGACCTTGTTGACCTCGTGCGAGGTGCGGAAGCCGTCAAAGAAATGCAGAACTGGCACGCGCGCATCCATGGTGGCAAGGTGCGCGACGAGGGCCTGGTCCATTGCCATCTGCGTCGACTCCGACGCCAGCATGATCCAGCCCGTAGGGCGCACCGCCATCACGTCCGAATGATCGCCAAAAATGTTCAGAGCGTGCGTCGAGACGCACCTCGCTGCCACATGGATGACGCAAGGAAGCAGCTCGCCGCAAATCTTGAACATGTTGGGCACCATGAGTAGCAGGCCCTGATGCCCCACCACCAAACCCACGTCAAAGCCCACGTCTGGCGTGGGCGGGCGCTCAGAGTTCAGTTTGCATGGTTCCGCACCATCTCACTTCGGACGGTTTTGGCACCTGAGAGGCCGAGAAGGAGGTGGCGAAGACACCGCTCTTGAGAGCTCCGTGCATCGACCCTGACGCAATATTATCCACATTCACCGGATGAGTGACCCAGTATTGATGCAGAAATCATGTCTCGCAGGAACGGGAGGAGTGCTATGGAGTCGGAGTACCTGCGGCGCCGGCCTCGGACTGCATTTCGGTGACACTCAAAGTCTGACCGAAGCAATTCTTCAGCCCCTTGGCCGACCACTCGTCGGCCAATTCACCCATCGGCGAAGACGGAGTGATTGGGTAGATGAATGACATATCTGAAAGTGCGTACGCCACATGCGCTGCTGCCTGCACTCACCATCCCCACGCCGTGGAGTCAAGGCTCAGCTCGAACCGCTTTGAACTAGAACCGCCATCGTACCTGGTTTCCATCGATGCAAGCTGTCTCACTGTCGATCAAAATGTCCGTGTCGGTGCATTGATTGACAAGGGTCTTGTTCTCCGAACGGAACATGGCCAGGCGGGCAGAAGATCCCTGCGTTTTGCAAGCGCCCCCCCCCGCGCATGAGCGTCTACCTCGCTTTACATGGACGCCACTGCATCGTCAAAAATGAAAGACGCGTGCGTAGAGATGAATGGTTGCCTGTCGGAACTGCTCGTAGACCGGGGAGTCTTGAGACGAGACTCCGAGCTTTCCAAGGGTGTCACGGGAGAGGTCGGCGGCCTCTGTGTCCGGCGCGAGACCGCCGTATGGCCCGAAAGGAGTTGTGCGTCCTCCGCGGGAACGTGAAAAGTCGGAGAATGCTCGTGCGTGCGCAAGCCTGCAGCTTGCCAGACGCAAGACGTTTCGTGCCAGCGTTACTTTCATACGCATGGCAGAGAATGACCTGTGAGGTCAATAAATGGATACGCCGCCGAAGTGCGCCAAATTTCAGCGCCGAAGGCGCCAGAGAGCTTGCGTGCGCCAGAGCTTCGAGGTGTGTGAGAAGACGCGAAGAGTCTACGTCTGACAAAGATGCGCCCCGTTTTAAGTGGGCGCATCAAAAATCCGGGCGCAAGGATTTTTTAGTGAACCTTTGACTCCCTGACCGCAGATTGCTTTTATGCGAGGAGATCACCGGGGATTCTGGTCAAAACCCGGATCGGAGCGGAAGAGACGGTGACCAGCGTGATCCGGAACCATTGCTTCAATCAATGCGACGCGTTGGTGTGCCATGGAGGATCTCATCCTGGGTAAATGTGCCCTACTGTATCATCCCCCGTGCTGCAGTGATTGTGGCCAATGCATGTGTTTCGCTCCCCCAAATGGCCTCATGTATCATCCTCACCTTGCTCTGTCCTTCGTCATTGTGGCTGCCGCTACCATCCACATCAGGCTGCATCTTTCTGTGGGCCATGGTGTCCCGGTTTATTTCGATTGCACCAACTCATGACCCAAGACAGAAGAGTGATTTCTGGGAAGCTAGTGCACAATCAGATGGAACAGCGTCCGTGATCAGCTCAGCACCTAAAGACCGGCTCGCTACCTCCAATCGTTTTGAGGCTGGTCAAAGAAGTCGAGCAGGCGCAGTGCGGCGAAGGCAGAAACTTAATTGTCCTCAGAATCGTCATCGTCTTCATCCGAGTCGTCCTGGTCAGTCGCACGCGTGGGCGCGACAGGTGCGGCAGCAGGTTCGCCGGAGCCTTGGGGGCTATCGTCATCATCCGAATCCTCGTCCGAGTCCCCCTCTTCGCCGCCTGCCGAGGCAGGCTGTTCCCTCCTGGCCAGCGCCTTGCCGCCCGTTGTCTTGCCGCCCGTTGTCTTGCCGCCCGTTGTCTTGCCGCCATGGCTCGGGGCGCCTCCCCTGTCTCCAGCTGGCGCGTCCTCGCCGCTCTCCGCGTCGTCGTTGCCCGAGCTCGAAGCTGCCCTGCCTTCTTGGCTCTTCTCCTGAGCCCCCGATGCGCTTTGCGCCTCGCTCTCCTTGCCCACCTCAGTCATGTCCACGTCGCCCCCACCAGCCCCCCCTCTCTCTGCCGCGTCGCCGTCCGAAGACCGCGCGCCGCCGGCAGCCGCCCCTGCTGCAGTCGAGGCTTGTGCCGCGGAGCCTGCGGCTGCCTCGCTGCTGCCCTCGCTCGTGGCGTGCACCTCGCCTGCCTTGTCGCTGTCTCCATCTCCATCTGCCGGTGTTGCAGCGGAACCCCCCTCCTTAACACCCGTGCCGACTGCAGGCCGCGGCGCCTGCACTTCGGCGTCCGAGGGAATAGAGCCAACGACAGGGGTGTCATCCGTGTACTCAGGGCGCGGAGGGTCTTGCTGCTCTCCAGGGTCGCGTCCTTCAAGAATCTCCAGCACGTGCTGCCCAGCTGTCGGGAGTTTCGCAGGGGTCCAATTTTCCCCGTTTGTGATGTCAGTCCGGGCGCCCTTCTTTAGCAGCAGTCGCGCGACACGGCACGAGTTCTTCTGCGATGCCCAGTGGAGTGCAGTGTTGCCATCTTTGAGCCCCTTAGCATTGATGTCTGCGCCCGCCTCGAGCAGCACCTCAGCAACTTCGAGTGAGTCCTTGAAGGCGCACCAACCAAGTGGGGTGGAGCCGTCCTTGGAGCCCGCGAGGTTGACATCGACCCCGAACTCGAGGAGTACCTTCACGACTGACACCGAGTTCATCGAACAGGCCCAGATTAGTGCGGTCCAGCCAAGCTTCGCACCCGTCTTGTTGACCTCTGCGCCGCGCTGAAGTAGCAGGCGGGCCACTTCAGGGCATTTCTGAGAGGATGCGAAGTGCAGCGCCGGCGCACCCTGAGAAAGCGCTTTGTTGACATCCGCACCCTCATTGATCGCTTTCAGTGCCTTTTCCACATTATTGGTCTTCGCCGCTTCGAACAGCGCATTTTCGGCGTTGATGAGCCGCTCCTGCCCGCGCCGCGCCGCAGCCCACGTTACGCCTCGCAGACTGTGCCAAAAGCAGCCACCGGGGCCGGGCGCCGACACGGGCTTGGACACACCTTCTCCTCCTGCTTCCGGCGTGCAGCCTCTTGCTTCTCACGGGCAGAGGGCTTCGGAGTGGGCGTGGGCTTGGGCATGCGCGGCACGGGGGCTGCGCCCCCTGGCGTGGAAAAGACGTCGCTCCCCAACGGATCGACCGACTGGCGCTTCGCAGGGGGTGCACCGTTGGGAGCAGGCAAGTCCATTGGCTCTACCCGCTTGCGCAAGTTCTCAGCTGGTTGCGGCATGGTCTCACCAGTCTTGGAGAAGATGAGCTGTGGGAGAAGAGGGTGGAGGGGCCGTTAGCAAAGGTGGCGCACGTTGCTGGCCAGTACATGGGGACGAGGTTGAGGAAGAAAGCACAGCGGCCCAGCGGCCTGTGGGTGTGAGACCTGATCAATCTTGGCCAGGCACTCAAGACATGCCTCGCTTTCCTTCTCTGCTAGGTTCTTTGCGCGCTCGTACATGGTGCGGAGCTTCTGGCACTGGCGGGATAGCTCGTTCTCGCGCTCCTTTTCTCCTGCACGCGGGCATGGCGCGCTCGGTCAGTGGAACCGACCCTGACGTTCGAACTCAGCTAGCATAGACGCCACGACTTTGCCGCATTCATGAACTCGCCATCTGTTGGCAGTGCCATGAGGGCGTGGCATCGCGACATCGTTGGCTGCACGACGGGCCCGTGTCGAGCTCGCAAGCTGCGGGCGGTACCTTGCCCCGAGAGCTTCTCATGGAGGGCATTGATCTTGTCGAGAACATTGTCCGAGTCCTTGCAGCAGTTGCCGAGGCTCTTGACCTCGGCGGTGGCGGCTTCGATCATTCTGGAGCCACTCAGCGCTGCCTCAGGTCCCTACGGCCCAAGTTGATGCCACGTCCGCAAATCCGGCTCGAACTCTGTTGAAGTCGTGCCCCTTTTCAGTGGCCGCAGCTTACAATAGTCGCACCAGAATCAGCTGATGCGGTCGTCCGTGTTGTTGGGTTCAGGTGTCCCACGGCTCGCGGGGTCCGCTCGCGCTTCGAATGAATGTGTTGACTAATCCGATTTCAAGTCCCTTCTCCTTCCATCCCTGTGACGCCCTTCACAACAGTACTGGGTCCTTTGTCGACATGTCAGGATTAGATTCTGGTGTTGCTGCAGCGACTGGGCAGGTGATGTTTCCGCTTGCACGTGCCGCGCTGCTATGTGTAGCCGGGTGAAACTTGTGCGTAGTACGAAAATGCGAAGTGCGGTGGAGCAACAATCAGGATTCTGACACAAGCCCGTAACAGGAGGCCCTCCACTCTTTCATTGCGGCGTGGCAGGACGCTCTGCAGCATATGTCGGTAGGTCGTCATCCTTTACGGCACCGAAAGCTAGTAACGCGAGAGACTCGATATGTGCACGGTGCCGACAGAACTGCAGAACCGGCCTCAGCAACGCTCACGCACTAGCAATCCATTCCGCTCGAACAACTTCGATGGAAGACAACGCCCTTCCCAGTTGCTCCCTGACAACCCCTGTGTCGGGTTGGTAGGACCGGCATGCAGACGTGCCTGCGGCGACAGAGCAGCTCAAAGCACTCAGGGCGACGTACGAGCAGCACATGAGCGAGCTGGAGGCGTCAGCCGCCACGCTCGATGCAGCGACGAAAGGCAAGCCGGTGTGTGCCCCTGTTACCTACGACCTCGTCTGGATTATCGCAGCTAAGGCATGACGTCTGATCTGGCCCTGCTCCCAGGGGAAGCCCCCCCCACAACCTCCCAAGGAACTTCTGCAGAAGCGGGATGCGCTTATTGCGAAGGTAAAGGAAAAGCAAGCACACCTCAAGGAAATTATCGGGCGCCTAAGGACCATGCAGAACGACATCTGCGTTCTCACTTGTTCCCACGTGACCATGAACGAAGTCAATCAATAAATTGCTCGCACGCTCTTGAGGCGCAATTTATCTTCACTGCCCGTTAACCGCCGAGCTCGCCCGAGCACATTACATGGACACACCATCATCATCGTTCGTAATCCAATCAGTCCTCTTCGGCTGCCAACCCTTGCGTTTACCGATGTCCGCGCCCTCTGCACCGCGGGGGCCGCACCTGTCAGGTCCGTCTCCGGACCCGCAGCACGAGAAACTAGCAGCCAGTGTCGCTCACTTATGCAGGACGATGTGTGCCGGGTGGCCTGGTACCGGGCCACCGGGCGGTGCAAACCAGGCGCATGCGGCAAGCTACGGGCCTGAGCAGACAAGTACACGGGGGCCCACCGTTTCCCGTGAAGTTCTCGGCGCGCACGAGGGTCACGTGGAAGAGCGAGAGATCGACCGGACGCCGGAAGCGGAGCACGACCGTCGACCCATCCTCCCCCATGAGCAGCTTGGAGAGATCCGAGAGCTTGTCGATGCCCGCAACCTGCGCTCCCATCTGTTGGACATGCATGCGGGGGGGACGGAGACAGCGAGTGCAGTGTCGGGAGATACCGTTGCATTGTCGACAGAAAGCAGAACATCGCCGGTGTTGATCTTGCCGCTCACCGCCGCCGGGCTGTTCGGAATACACTGCTTGACAATCCAATTCTCGTCTGGCTCCCCCGTCTTCGCGAGATTCTCTCGCCCGAAGAGGATCCCGACGCCCACCTGCCGCGGCGCCGGTACAGCTTTGCTCCCCCCTAAACCGTGCTCGATCTCACGAGCGATATCATCTGCCGGTAGAATAATACCAGGTCTCCCCCCTGCATCTTCTCGTGTCTGATGACCCTCTCTGTCTGCCGCGCAGCGAGGCGCCCTGCGTGTTGCGCTCTCTCAGCACGTTGCTCGACAGAGGGCAAGAAAGACCAAGCGCGTGCCCCACACATATTATCTACAATGGCTGTTGAGCCAATAGCAGGGATCCGTGAGGAGATGACTGTTAAGTGCCTGGCACGCAGCAGCGGTTGCGCACCGCGCTTTCCCGACGCCAAGTGCCGCTCAGGCTACGTATCGCAACTGTACGTTCCGGTTCCAACATCGGGCGCATGAATAAACGAGGTGAACCTACTTGGAAGGCTTGTCGACGCGGGCGCCGCAGCAGTCGAATGGGTTCTGCTCGCCGCTGAACGCGTTGCCCATACCCCGACGACCACCAAATTGATGAGAACAATCAAAATATGAATTCACCGACTTTCCTTTGGAGCCATCTGACTTCTTACTCTCTTACATCTGCTTCTCAGGGACTTGACAGATTGGGGCTCGAGACGTGGCGCTCGAGGCCACTGCTGCCTGGCACCGCGTGGATTTACGGGGGAAAGGCTGATTTGTGGCAAGCATGGATTCATCTGCCATGGACGGTCTCTCTGATGAGACACGCGCGGTGCTACAGCAGGCCATGAAGGCCCTCAACTTCGGCGAAAAATCCCGTCCGGTAGCCAACGGGACGCCGGATCCCCCGCGGCTTCTTAAGCCACCCAGCGTTGGCGCAGGCCAGGTGAAAATACTCATGCGAAAATTTTCCAGCTGGATGATATGGTACCTGCTGCCCAACCGCTGGCCTGACTTCGACTGTGACCCGCCGCAGCGCGGCTCTGGCAGCGGAGGGTACTGGCCAGGAGCAGCGCGGCCAGAGAGCAAGGTGCGCAGCATCCCGACTGAGCTTAGAAATTGGTTGTGGGGCTGCTCGATGTGGAGCGGTCCGAATGTGTCTCTTGGAAGGGATTTGGACGCACCTTCCCTGTGAGAACCAACACTGGTCCATCGATGGGACACATGCCAACGTGGCCACGCAAAGTGGGCGGCACGTTGCCACCGTGTAACGGCACGTAACATCTTGCCTAGCGCGTCATATGCAGCTAGCATGGTATTCTCCTCATGATTGAGTCCGTCGTGTGCATGGGACAGGACTCGAGTGGGCCCCACTTACAGATCTTGGGGGGGGGCAGTGCCGTGCCCGACGTGGCTCGGGTCATTGAGGAGAAGGTGTCGCAAGATGCACGGGCAAAGGGCGCAGTCCAAGTGGAGGATGCCCGTCATCAGCAAGCGCGGGTGAAGCGCGAGGTAGAAGCGATGATCCGCGACATCCGGGCGCGGGCTCGCGGGCCTGCCCTGCCGGCGGAGCAGTCGGGTGGGGCCGGGCTGCCAGGCGGACGACCGCCATCCTCGCCCCCGGAACCGTCTACCGCGCCGACTCCAGCGGCGATGCCTGCGCGCCCACCGCCCTCGCCCGGTCGCGGGGCGTCAGACAACGGGATTCTCTTTGCGCCCTCGCCCGGGCAGTTCACGACAGTGCAGCAGGAGCACCAACCGGTGGGGGGAAGCGAGGGCGACAAGCCGGTGCGCGTGCAGCGGGTGCACGTGCCGATTTCTTTCGAGCGTTTCGACGGCAAGGTCGTGGTCCAACAACCGCCGACGGTGCCTGGCGAACTCGGCGAGCTTTCGGATGCGACTGGCGTGCCTGCGGCACCCGCGGCCGCCTCGCCGCCGCGGGCGCGGCGGACGAGCAGCAAGCCGGAAAACTCCGAGGCGTTCTGGGACCAGGTCATCTCCGACCTGCGGCAGTCGCAGTACGTGGCGATGCTCGACGCCCTCGACGACCTCCGCGGTGCCGAGATGGAGAAGGCCGCTAGCGAGCTGCGGGGCCGCGGCACCAGTCGTGCCGACGTTTCACTCGACGTCTCGTTCCCCTCATCGATGAACTCTTCCCGCGCGCCTTCGCCTGCGCGCGCGGCTGCGCGGCGCGAGCTGGCAAAGTACGATGTGGAGCACGATCGGAGCGTGGGCGAAGCGGGCCCGTCGGGTGCGTCGGCGGGCCCGTCGCTGAGCGGCTCTTTCTCGTCGCTGCATGAGCACCTCGCGCAGCCGCTCGACCCGCTCGACTCCATTCTCGGCCCCTCCTACGGCGCCCCCCCCTCGGCTACCGGCGCCCGCGTCACACACGACCCCGCACTTCCCTGGCGCCAGGGTTTCGGACCGGGTGCCAGTGCCGCCGACCGCCCCGCCGTCCGCCGCTCGCCTGCGGCGGAGCAACTGGCGGCAGAGCGCCTGGCGGCCGAGGCGCGGCTCCGGGAGGCGTACCAGCAGCGACTGCTCCGCCAGTCGCTTGGCGACGAGCCCCTTAACCCGCCAGGCGCGGCGGGACCGGGACGTGTCAATGGCTCAAACGGTTCCAGGCAACAGGAGCAGTCGCACAGCCTCAAGGCCTCCTCGATCGCTGCCGCGGGGCTGACCACCAACCTCGACGCCTCGCTCCGTGGATCAATGAGCGCCTCGCTCAATGCCTCGCTCGACACTTCAGCGCTGCGTCTCTCATCATCGGCCCTGGACGAGCGTATTCTCAGTGCCTCTCTCGGCGAGGGCTGGCATCCTGGCGCCTCGCCCCCGACCCAGCGCGCCCCCTCGATTCACACCTCGCCAGCCGCGCCGCCCGCGCAACAACCCGCCGCTGCAGCGCCGCGTGTCGCAGCGCCGCCTGCCGCACGACCCCACATCTTCGCGCCGGCCGACAGTGTGGACGACACCCTTTCTCGCTCGGCGCTGTGGAGTTCTCTTTCGGGGAGCGTCGGCGGCGGAGCCAGCGTCGTCGTCGACGTCGGCGGCGGCATGTCGTACACGGAGTCTCTGCTCGCGCGTGCCCGCCGTCAGCCGCAAGCCGCGCCACCGCATCCGTCGACGGTCCCTGTGTCCAAGCAGAGCGCACCCCGCACGTCGCCCAAAGTGCTCGCAGTTGCTCCGATGCAACTACCTTCCTTGGCAGCCGCGTCACCGCCACCGCCGCCTGCCTCCTTCGGAGCTGTCCCGGCTCTGGCAGCACACCCCGCCGCGCAGCAGGGGTTCGGGCTGGGGGCAGCGCTGCGGTCCCGCATTTCCCCGCCGGCTCCAGTTGGCGTGACGTGTTCGGCGAACGTGGACGGGGCAGCTGCGACGTTCGAGCTAACCCAGGTAGGAGACGCTCTGGAAACGCGGTACGAGGTGCAGCTGCGCTTCGAGAGCGGGGAGGTGCCCGACGAGTTCCGCACTGCCTATCTCGGCAGCGAGGCGCGGTGCGAGATCCAGGGCCTCAAACATGGCTCCGTTTTCTCGTGCCGCGCGCGCGCAGTCACGTCCGACGATTACAGCGACTTCACGCCGGTGGTTCAGTTCGCAACGCCTGCGCCCCCCCGGGGCCTCGCCCGAACCGAGCAGTGGGTTTCGCGGCAGCGGGCGAGCGCCGAGAGTACCCGACGCGCGAGCGACTCTGTCCCGCTCTCTTACGGAGCGGGGCTGCCGGGGGGAATGCCTTACGGCGGTCTTGGCCACGGAGTGCCGCAGAGGTACAGCGAGCATGACTTTGCGGGCCTCTCTGACCTCGAGAGGTTGCTTCCCCGCCCGGGCGCCACTCCCAGCATATACCACGCGCGAAGGGCGCGCCACGCCCAGCCGCACCCCCCTCGCGCGTAGGCACGCTCCCAATGGTGTGACACAGACTGAGGCGCGTGCGCGGGCGCCTGGAACAGGCGGGTTTTGGCGCGGGAGCAGCTTGCCGCCGGGCGGGAGCCGTCGCTCCACGGATCCACGTCTTCTCTCGACTCGCGTGCTCTCGACCGCGAGTCGCTTGGCCTCTCGTTCGATCAAGACAACCTCGGCACCGTCGGTAACTCCCTCGATACCTCGCATCGCTCTCTCCATCTCTACCGCCCGGCCACCTTCTCCGACGCTGGATCCTACGGCGCCCTACCTGCCGGCCGCGAAATCTACCGCCCGAGCGCCGCTCTCGGGTCCTCGGCCCTAACTGCCCCCCGCACCGCGCGCCGCCGCAACAGATTCTCACTGCGCAGTGGACGTGGCTTGGCAGGCTGACAGGGCTGGACCGGCTGTCGATGCGCACCTCGATGCGCACCTCGTTTGAGTCCATGGACCAGCCGAGCCTGCCCCCTGCGTGGTCGGGCCAGCCTCACCTCCACACTAGGGCCCAGGCGTGGGACGCGGGCATGAACCCGGCGCTGGCGGCCGTGCTGATGGCGAGCGACGCGGTGCTGCCGACCGAGGGCGTGCCGCCGACGTCGCAGGTCTCCCTCGCCTGAGCAGGCGAACGGGCCGCATCCGAATCCTGCCGCAGCTGAACGGGCCCTGGGCATTCATGACTCGTTTCGTCCATGACTCGTTTCTACTACCCCTCGCCTTGGTCTCGCTGCCGCTAGTACGTCCGGTAAGTGCTGAGCACTTGCCTGAGCGACAAGGACAGGCGGCGGGCGCAGCCCATCACACATCGCCGCTGGCAGCTGTGTGAAACACTAGGCGCGCGCGCGAGCTGGTTGTCTGAGAGTCTCTCTTACTTACTAAATTATAACGCTATCACAGGAGCGTTGTGAAGGTCGGGCGCTGCACTCACAGCTGCACCACAGCTGGGCGCGCGATTTTGTGGAACAGCCTCCTGCGGCCACAACCCCCCGCACCCCTCCTACCCAACCCCCGTCCCCCCACGCGCGATGCGGCTGCCGTCTGGCCGTCTGGCGCAGCAAAGCAACTCTGGGCGAGCTACTCGAGAAGCTCCCCTAGCGCGCGGAGGGCCTTTGCAACGCCCTCGGCCCGTCCGGCGCGTTCCGCGAGGCGCCCGCGCAAATCCTGTACCTGCCGCCCCAGGCGCTCTGCCGCCGCCTCCCGCTGCCGCTCGCCCTCGCGCAAAGACCGCACCTCAGCCTGCAACGCCGCCAGCTCCTTGCCCACCGCCCGCTCTGCCCGTTGCTGCGCCTCCTCAATCCGGCGCACCTCCGCCCTCAGCTCGGCGACCTCTCTGCTTGCGCTCTCGTCGCGCCGCCGCCCCCTCTCGCGCTGTCGCCCCTCTCTAGGCGCCCCGCCTCCCTCGCCCACCGTCGCCCACCGCCCACCGTCCGTCGCCCCTTCACTGAAGCTCCCCTCGGTACCGACCGCCGCCGCCAGCTGCGCGCGCAGACGCCGCACCTCCTCCCGCAGCTCCTCCACTTGTGCCGCGCCTCCCGCCCCGCTGCACCGTGCCTCGCCGCTCGCATCGACGCCCCCGCGGTCGTCCTGCGCGCCCGCATCCCCCGACGCAAGGCGATGGGCACGCGGGATGCTCTCGGGTAGAGGTAGCGGCGCTTCGTCAGCCAAGTCATGTGGCGAGCAGCGGCGGCACGCCTCACTGCGCTCCCAGTCGTCAACCGCCTCGGGCGAGTAGCACACCCGACAAGCCTCAGCGTCCTCCCCTCTCCCCCGGCCCTGCGCGCCAGTGCTCGCACTCGCGTCCAAGCCACCACCCTCGGCGCCCCCCGTGCGCCGCTCAAGCACCGCTGCCACCACCTGAGCCCGCCGCGCAGATCCCCCGCTGAGACGCTGAGCTGCTGGGCACGGCACGCTCTGAGCATGGCGCGTCGGAGCAGCAGGGCGCGTTGGCAGCGGGAGGGCGGGCACCGAGCGGGCGTGGGCGCCGCGGGAGAGGCGGGCGGCTGCCCAGTCCGCCACGGCGGTGGCAGTCAGGCGGAGGTAGAGCTGCGGGTCGGGGCCGTACGCCTGGTACTTGAAGCCGGAGGCTGCCGACGAGCGGGCCGAGGCCGCGGGCTCGATCTGAGTGCCTTCCCCCCACTCGTTGAAGGACGTGACCGCTATCACTGGGGCATCCGACGCGATCGCGTCCGCCCACATGTCCTGGTAGTATCGCCCCATCGCGCGGTATCGCCATGAGACCGAATTCCACGGGCGAAGGCGCGAGTCGTCGTAGCCGGGGCCGACGCATGGGACGAACAGCTTGCCGCGCTGCTGGGCCCACGTGGCGAGACGCGGCCACTCGGAGGTGCGGGTGCCGTCCGAAAAGGCGGTGGCGGCAAAGTAGGTATAGAGGCCGTCGAATCCCCCCACCTCGGCATAGCGCTCGTGGCCGCGCGAGAGGTACAGCCCGATGAAGACGCCGTCGAGGCGCGTGCCCCGCAGGGTCCGCGCCCCGCCCGCCGTGAGCAGCGTAGCCCAGAATTGCGCCGGCTGGCGGTACGAGTCGTACACGTACCACAGCGGGCGTCCTGAAGCGTCGCGGTAGAAGGCCTCGTGCGTCCCGTACGTGTCCAGAAGATACGCCACATCCTCTTGGAACGCTGCGTGGTCGCGCCCATCGTAGGGCTCGAGGTGAAAGCACACGCGGACACCTGCTGCCGCTGCTGCATCCAACGCAATAAGCGCGGCCCTATCAGTGCCGATCGGACCGGATGGTCCGTTACCGCGGCCGTCGGAGGCATATGGCTCGACACTGCGGTCGCGCCACCACGAGAAAACTACGACACCAGCACCTGCGCCCGCAATCTCCTGCATCTGCGCTGCCGCCACGTTCGGATCTATGGAAGAATACAGCCCGCGTTCGGGGAAGAATGCGGTTGCTGCATCTTCTGGTGGGTTCATCAACTTTCCCGACGTATATTTGGCAGCTTCTTTGACATCCCAGTGCGCCTGCACTTCTTGATTCCACTCTCGCCAATTGCCTCTGTTGTGCTCGGCGAGCCCCCAGGGATGGCTGGGGTTGCCAAACCATGCGTAAAAGAATATGTGCACCGCCGGATCGGGCTTGAAGGCAGCACTTTCTTCCGGTCCTCGCACAGCGGCGCCGGCAACTCCCTCGCCTCCGCCGCCGACAGCCAAAGGCACCGTGCTCGCTAGCAAGAGCAGCATAATTCTAACCTTTCTACGCAACCGCACCATCTCTGTACGAGGTGTTAAGCGGCACGCGAGTGAAATTGTCCTGGCACGTGCCGGCCGTGGAGATCAGCCCCCCGCCCCTCCTGGGCTCCCTGAACCAAACGGTTGCCGACGGGCCCGCGTCAGAGAGGGGCTTTCAAAAGCGGCTCCCCCCGGACGGCTCAGTCTGTGTCCTCGAGTGGGCGTGGCGAGAGCCCGCCGTGATCGTGAACGAGGCTCTAGGGCCTGTGAGCTTGCCCTACCGTAAGGCTAGCATCGACGCATTGCCGAGACATCTACGGCGCTTCGCAAGTATCGGGTAGAAATCCAGCAGGGAGTGGCACGAAGTTCCTGCGAAGTGCTGCTGGAAGCGGAGATCTGAGAGCACCGGCATGCCTGTACCAACTGACGACTCATCAACGAATGGAGCTCTCGATACCACTGCAAAGAAAGATGAGATCGAGGTCAATCCCTTTCGTACACAGCACATCGTAAGATGAGTCTCTACAGAGACTAGGCGTCCCGAGGACACGAGTAGCGTTGCACTCGCTCAAATCGGGTCTCGTCAGCTGAACAGCGGGACGTGTCGGCAGGACACGGGCGAGAAGCGCGAGATTGGGGGTGATGCAGTATGGACTCTTAGTACTGCAAAACCGGGTAACGGAGTTGAGCAGCTGCGGGACAACAACGTGGAGACCTACTGGCAGTCGGATGGGCCGCAGCCTCATCTGGTCAACATACAGTTCCACAAGAAGGTATCCACAGTCGCTGGCCAGTCTCATTTTACCACGGGCTGAGCGAGGTGGTTGCAAACGCAGGTAAGCATCAAGGAGATTGCAATTTACTGCGATTTCAAGCATGACGAGAGCTACACGCCGTCCAAGATCTCGATCCGGGCTGGCACTCACTTTCACGACCTGCAGGAGGTCAAGGAGGTGACGCTGGACGAGCCTTCCGGCTGGCTGTCGGTCCCGTTGAGCCAGCGTGATCTGACTTTCGCAGAGCAAGACACCGAGGGTTCGGCCACTGGTCGTGACGGTGCGTGCCTCTTGATCCTCCTTGCTGGCGTGCCATGCGAGCTGGAAGCGCTGAAATCTCAGCGCGCGGTACCCAGAGTCGCTACGGGCCTTCATGATCCAAGTCGCAGTTCTAGCCAATCACGAAAATGGGCGCGACTCGCACATACGGCAGATCAAGGTGTTCGGCCCTCGGCCGGACGCGGCCGCGTGTGCTGGGCTCGGATTCCCCGACGGCTCACAGGGCTTCTCCACAGTCGAGTTCTCCATCTTTTCTGCCATCCGTTGAGCACGAAACCCCAACATCTATCAACGGCGGACAGGCAAAAGAGAACTGGGGGAAACAGATAAGTGGTCTGATGATGCTCGCTCTGAGTCACAGCGTTGTTGGTTGCACTATACACATGCAGCAGGAGTGTGGCTGTGCTGTGCCATGCGCGAGCCCAGCCACGCAGTGCACACATCATACTGCTGGAATACCGCTTTCACTTCCAATTCATCGACTGCTAGCACGAGTTTCCACTCACCTCCCGATGCCTGGGCCCGGCTGCAGCAGCGAACCCTCGCGTCCAGGCACCCCATACACGGCCGTCTGACTAGGCACCACGGCACCGTCGACAGCCCCCGTGTTTTCGCCTGGAAATTTGACGCTGACGGGACCGCCAAATATGACAAAGTCGTTGCGGCTGTTCTTGCCGTTCGCCTTGATTTCCGTCCCCACTGCCTTGGTTCCGCCCCCGCCCCCGCCCCCGCCC
>Ga0115567_10000587_pt1 | contig 35598 bp, 25 predicted proteins | sample COGITO_mtgs_1204_2_FD_88679 | JGI IMG/M metagenome (GOLD analysis project Ga0115567, IMG submission 88679) | Pelagic marine microbial communities from North Sea - COGITO_mtgs_120412 | ecosystem: Environmental > Aquatic > Marine > Epipelagic | place: Germany:Helgoland, sampling site Kabeltonne...
ATCATCCCCTAGCAGTTGCATTAAAGCCAACCGATAATGAGCGTCGTAGATGTTATTATTCAGGAAGGTTGCAGTTTTTAAATTCTTTTCCGCTTCTTCGGCTCGTCCCAGTTGTATTTGCGATAGCCCGGTCATATACAACTGATAACCTCGATTACTACATGTGCGCTCACGTATTGCAGTACTTTCTGGTTGATTTACTGCTTTTCCACCTATGCTGCTAGAGACAGGCGATGCATTAGAACTAGTACTACCTTGAGATGAAGAACCGCTTTGTATCGATGCTGTTCTTTGAAGTGAGCTATTTATTGATGAATTTTGCAGTCCAGTAACAAAGGCTTGTTTATTACGTTCCACTCTTAACGCACATTTTGCATTTTTTTTAAATTCAATTTCCGCAAGCTCGAAATCCCCTGCATTAAAAGCACGCTTGGCCGCATCAAAATTACCACCACTTACTGTAATTCTTTCAATTTCTTGTTTTTCTTGCTCATCCTCATTAGCTTGACTGCTTTGTTGAGCATGGACATTGGTAGAGCCAACAACAACTAAGTATGTCAACGCCAGCGTAAACGGAATAAACGGGACCTTACTTTTTCTTGAAATTCTAAAATTCCTTAATAGATTGTTCACTGTATTCTCCTTAATATTTTATTATTCTGAATAACTCTAAATCTAATTGATTGTCTAAGCAATAAGCTAAAATGAATTATTTAGCTAAGCAATAATGATTAAACCAAGCAACTGATGTCCATAACACTTTTGCTATTTCGCTACAAATAGCAGATGCTCATTAGTTTCAAAGGTAATCCATCACAAACCAATGTTAGGGTCGGGAACATAAAAGCATTGATAAAGGCTGACTAATACTAACCCGCATAACTAGGCAAAATATATTTGCATAACTATTAACTAATATTCCGACTAAGACTGGGGTTTTCTCTTTTTTATGCTTTGAACTTGCATACCTATGAAATTTGTTAATATTAAGTAAATATAAGTCTTTTATTGCGTGATAATTTTAGCGAGAATAAGCCATAGAATACAAAAAACTGTATATATCTCAGTCTTTTGTCTAACCTAGTATGGCTAATCTTAAAATCCTTAGTATGCTCGGTGATAACAAATTTTTCTACCACTCACAAGTTACAAAAGAATGGATAAACACATGACGGTTGCAGATAACCAACATTCAGTTCTACTTGAAAATGTCTATAAATTGATTAATAAAAAAGTGGCTCCTGATCGCGTTGAACAAGTTACAAATTTTTCGAAAATACTCTTTAAAAATATTGCTCGTGATGACTTAGATAATCGCAGTGACGATAATCTGTATGGTGCAACTCTGAGCCTATGGAATCAGTTCGTTGATTATCAAGGTGACGCGCCGTTTATTCGCGCGTTTAATCCTGCCATTAGTAAACATGGCTGGCAATCCACTCATACTATTGTAGAAATTATTGTTAATGATATGCCATTTTTAGTGGACTCAGTGCGTATGGCATTGAACAAAATGGGCATAACTGCGCACTTATTATTGCATTGTCCTATTGGACTAAAGCGTGATGAGCAAAATACATTAATTTCTTTTGAAGACTCGAACAGTAAAAAGAAAGAAATTATAAAACAAACTGTTGTGCTAATTGAAGTGGACAGACAAACCTCAAAACTGGCTTTAGGACAACTCACAGAAGAACTAATGTCAGTGGTTAATGATGTGTCGATCGCAGTGCAAGATTGGCAACCCATGCGAGCTCGATTAAGAGATATCATTGAGGAGTTTAAAACCAGCAATTGTCCTATTTCGGCAGAGCAGAAAACACAAACTGAAAACTTTTTGGCGTGGCTAAACGATCACAATTTCACATTGATGGGATACCGTTCCTATAGTGCCAAGGGTATAAAAGGAGACTACCGTTGGGTAGCTGATAATGATTCCAGTTTAGGATTGATGAAAAATTCAAAAACTGATCGTGACAGAGTATTATCAAATATTCCCCCTTCTGCTAGACAAGAAGCCCTAAGTAACAACCCACTGATGCTGACAAAAACCAATTCACGTTCTAGAGTGCATCGCCCAGCCTATTTAGATTATGTAGGTATTAAACGCTTTGATGACGATGGCAAAGTAATCGGTGAAGATCGATTTATCGGCTTATATTCTGCCTCATTTTATAATAGCAGTGCCACACAGTTGCCTGTACTGCAGGATAAAATTAACGCAATATCTAAATTGTCTGGTTTTGATCCTGGCTCTCACGGGCATAAAGCGTTTCTAAATATTATTGAAACCTATCCCCGAGATGAGTTACTGCAAGGTAGTGTAAAGGAGCTAGCCCAAATTATTTTGGGTATTTTCCAAATGCAAGAACGCGGTATTTCTAGGCTGTTTGCACGTAAAGATGTGTTTGGTCGGTTTATTTCATGTTTGGTGTTTGTGCCTCGTGAGCGTTATAACACCCAGTTGCGAAAAGATACTCAGGTACTTCTAAAGAAATCTTTTGGCAGCGAAGAAGAAGTTGAATTTACGACTTACTTTTCAGAGTCTGTGTATGCAAGAACGCATTACATTGCCAGAGTGAAAAACAACAACGCGGATTATAATGTGAAGGATATTGAGAAAAACATCATTGAATTGAATAAAAGCTGGGATGACAGGCTGGCCAACTCTATCCGCTCTAATCATGGCGAGGCAAAAGGTAAAAGGCTGGAACAAAGGTATGTCAATGCTTTTCCTAGCAGCTATAAAGAATACAATTTGCCCAGTGCGGCATTAGTCGATATCGAGAAACTCGAGTTGCTCAATGCTGAACATACGCTGGATATGTTGTTCTATCGTCCTCAAGAAGAAGGACCAGAAAGCAAAGCAGTAAGGTTAAAGCTGTTTCATAAGAATGAACCTATTCATTTATCTGCTGTATTGCCCATGCTTGAGAACTTTGGGTTACGAGTCATTGATGAAAGTCCCTTTAAAATTAGTCCTAACGAAGAGCAAGTTAACTGGATCATGGATTTCTCAATGTTGCATAACACCAGCAACGACATGGATATGGAACAAGCTCAGACGTTATTCCAAACAGCATTTTCAAAAGTTTGGTATAACGCTTTAGAAGACGACCCGTTTAACCGTTTAGTATTAGGCGCTGGGTTAACCGGCAGAAATGTCACCATTTTGCGCTCTTACGCAAAATATATGCGTCAAATTGGCAGTTCGTTTAGCCGAGATTACATTGCTAATACTTTAGCTAACTATCCTAAAATCGCTACGTCACTGGTGCAACTATTCCATCAAAAATTTGATCCTAATGGCAAGCGTAGTAATAAAGATGAAGAAGCGACGTTAAACACCATCAAAGAACAATTAGAAAACGTGTCTAATTTGGACGACGACAGAATTATCCGTCGTTATCTGGATTTAATTTTGGCCACATTACGCACCAACTTTTATCAGAAAGATGAACAGGGTAATGAAAAGTCTTATATCTCATATAAAATGTTGCCAGAACTTATTTCGGATATGCCATTACCTAGGCCTAAATTTGAAATTTTTGTGTACTCACCTCGTATTGAGGGTGTGCATCTAAGAGGCGGAAAAGTAGCACGAGGAGGTTTGCGTTGGTCAGACAGACAAGAAGATTTTAGGACAGAAATATTAGGTCTAGTTAAAGCCCAACAAGTCAAAAATACCGTGATTGTGCCAGTAGGTGCTAAAGGTGGATTCGTTTGTAAAAATTTGCCCATGGATCAAGGCCGCGAAGCTTTCCAAAAAGAAGGCCAAGAGTGCTACAGAATATTCATCCGTAGTTTATTGGATATCACCGACAACATAGTTGAAGGCAAAGTAGTGCATCCAAAAGATGTTGTCAGATTAGATGAAGATGATGCATATTTAGTGGTTGCAGCAGATAAAGGTACGGCTACGTTTTCTGATATCGCCAATGGTATTTCGGACGAATATAATTTCTGGTTAGGTGATGCGTTTGCTTCAGGCGGCAGCATTGGCTATGACCATAAAAAAATGGGGATTACTGCGAAAGGCGCATGGGAGTCTGTAAAACGTCATTTCAGGGAAATGGGTACAGATTGCCAAACCACTGATTTTACTTGTGTGGCAATAGGTGACATGGCGGGTGATGTGTTTGGAAACGGCATGTTGTTGTCTACTCATACAAAATTAATTTGTGCTTTTAACCACCTACATATCTTTTTTGACCCAAGCCCCAATATTGAAACCACCTATAAAGAGCGGCAACGCTTGTTTGAAAACCCATCATTGAGTTGGGATGATTATGATAGAAAGCTCATTTCTAAAGGTGGCGACATCTTCAGCCGTTCAGCTAAGTCAATTAAGCTCACCGCAGAAATGAAAAAGTGGTTAGGCACAAAACAACAAAGCATGACGCCCAATGAGCTTATTCATAACATACTAAAAATGCCAGTTGATTTACTTTGGAATGGCGGGATTGGTACCTACGTTAAAAGCACCAAAGAAAGCCACGCCCAAGTAGATGACAGAGCCAATGACGATGTGCGAGTGAATGGCAATCAGTTACAGGCAAAAATAATTGGTGAAGGAGGAAATCTAGGGGCGACCCAACTTGGACGAATAGAATATGCTGCAAATGGTGGCAAGCTCAATACCGACTTCATAGATAATGTCGGCGGTGTGGATTGTTCAGATAATGAAGTCAATATCAAAATATTACTTAATTCTTTAGTTAACGCTGGAGACTTAACCACTAAACAACGTAATAAAATCTTGTATGAAATGACTGACGAAGTGGGGGAATTGGTTATTCAAGATTGTTACCGTCAAACCGAGTCTATATCCATTTCTGCATTAGGCGGAGTAGGCCAGCTTCGAGAGCAAATGCGCTTTATTCACGGTCTGGAACGAGAAGGGTATTTAAACAGAGAACTAGAGTTTATTCCCGCTGATGACGAGATTTCAGAACGTTTGGCTAAATCTTCAGGTTTAACCCGACCAGAGTTATCAGTGCTAATTGCGTATGGAAAAATGGTCATGAAAGAGCAATTTAACGTTGCCTCTATTACTGACAATCCTTACCACGGCAAGTTATTGATTGAAGCTTTTCCAAAGAAATTACAAGAAAATTTCTCGGCGCAGATGCAACAGCATCCACTTAGAAGCGAAATTATTGCCACAAAACTAACCAACAATATCATCAATGATATGGGCATGAACTATGTTTTCAGGATCCAAGAAGAAACAGGAGCCGGTGTTGATGAAATAGCCAACGCCTATTCTGTAGTCAAAGGTATTTTTGGAATGCAAAGTTTATGGAATGAGATTGAAGACTTAGATAACAAAGTATCTTCAGACGTGCAGTTACGTATGCTCGACAGTATGCGAAGAACGATGCGTAGAGCGTCTCGCTGGTATTTACGTCACGGCAATAAAGCCCTTAGTATTCAAGAGTCCATTGACAGTTATCGTTCTACTTTTGACGATCTATTTACCAATATTCAAGATTATTTGGTTGAAAGCGAATACAAACAACTTGAAAGTGCGAGTCTTGATCTGACTTCGGCTGGTGTACCAGATTCTATTGCTTACAGAGTCTCGTCACTTAGCAATATGTTTCCTTGTATGGACTTAGCGCAAATTGCCGAAACCGAGAAACGTGATATTAAATTAGTCTCTAACTTGTACTTTAAGTTAGGTTCAAGACTCGAATTACATTGGTTCTTGGCACAAATAGATGGTCAGGCAGTGAGTAATCATTGGCAGGCACTGGCTCGGGCTTCGTATCGTGAGGAACTTGATTGGCAACAACGATCGATTGCTACTGTGTTGTTGGCCTCAGCTCCAAAGAATAAAGATGCAGAATCAATTCTAAATAATTGGATGGACAACAACCAAGTTTTACTCGATCGCTGGTATCATATGATGTCTGAATTTAAAACCAGCAGTACCCATGAGTTTGCTAAGTTTTCAGTTGCTCTTAGGGAGTTAATGCTGTTGAGCATCAACGCCAACAACAGTTAATAGGGCCTGATTATCTAAGCCCTTAATTTTAACAACGCCCTGGTTTTCGTTAATACGTGCCGGGGCTTTTTTATGTTTAAAGAGAAATTATGTATCCCCTTATCCAAAAGTTATTGTTCACCCAAGATGCCGAATGGAGCCACGACTTCACTATTAATTGGCTTAAACGTACGCAAAATAGCTTATTAAATTGTGTCTATAAACAAAATATAGCTGACAAACCTGTTCAAGCTTTTGGTCTAACCTTTAAAAACCCTGTGGGATTAGCCGCAGGTTTAGATAAAAATGGTGAGTGTATTGATGCTTTTGCTGCTATGGGTTTTGGTTTTATCGAAATTGGCACTGTCACACCTAAGCCACAACCTGGTAATGACAAGCCTAGAATGTTTCGACTACCAGCAGGTCAGGCCATTATTAACCGTATGGGATTTAACAATAAGGGGGTAGATAACCTAATTGAAAACGTTAAACAGGCAAAATACAGCGGTATTTTAGGTATCAATATTGGTAAAAATAAAGACACGCCAGAAGAGCAGGCTTTGCAGGATTACCTAATTTGTCTGCGTAAAGTGTACAACTATGCAAGTTATATCACAGTCAACATTTCCTCTCCCAACACTCCCGGCTTACGAAATCTGCAACATGGCCAAGCCTTAGATGAGCTATTAATAGGCCTTAAAAATGAACAAAAATTATTAGCAGAACAGCACGCTAAATACGTGCCGATCCTTGTCAAGATCGCGCCTGATCTAACAGACCAAGAAATTGTCGACATGTCTAATTCTTTGATCAATGCAGGGATCGATGGCGTTATCGCAACCAATACAACGTTAGACAGAACTGAAGTGTTTGGCCAGCAAAATGCACAACAAATGGGCGGTCTTAGCGGCGCAGTGTTAACCGCTAAAAGCCAGGCCGTTACTGAGAAACTTGTTAAAGTGATCGCAGGTAGAATGGGGGTTATAGGAGTAGGGGGTATTCACTCCGCTGAGTCTGCAAAAGCAAGGATCGATGCTGGATCGTCGCTGATCCAGCTCTATTCGTCTTTGATCTATCAAGGGCCTAAAGTGATCAAACAGATCGTTGATTCCATATAATGATCTTGCGATGATCGAGTTCTTTTATACTAAATAAATAACTAATAAAATGCCCAAAGACTAAAGACATATGTTAGTTTTTTAGTCTTTGTTAATTAGAGAGTTTGTTCCCGTTTATGCTTCAACCCATGTCAGATTGGTATTGGTTTTCTGAAAATAGTCGACTTATGTTGTCTATGGGAAAGGAGTGGCAGTGCACAACTGCATTTGGACAACAACAGATTGTAGATTTACCTAAGTCTCATAAGCTGTTCAATTTATCTGATACTGAATGTTATGTGTCTTTTGCTAATCATTTGCTTGCCAGCGGTGGTCAATTTTCAGATGCACAGCTGACGCACATTTTAATTAACGCTACCGCAGCGATAATGTTTCACAAACCCGTGTCACCTAAAAGTTGGTTTTTTGATGAGATTGAATCTTTTGGCTTTCATCATCGCTTAGCTAGGATCTCTAATAAGTTTAATTCTGGCGTTGTGTTGGTTTTGACTGATGAGCACACTCTAGTCACCTGTATGTTAATATCTTCAAAAATTCAACTGAATGAAAACAAATTCCTAAGACAATTTGATTTAATCAAGCTAGCCAAAACTCGTCTTGAACCTTTACTGTCTGAAACCAGTTCTCAACTCACTGCATAACTGTTTACTTAGCATTGTAAATATTCAAGCAAATCCCCTTGGGGCTTTTAAATACCGATTAAACATGCGCTTAGTCGACATTTACCGTATAATCGCGCCCGTTTTAAACTATGAGTATCTTGAGCCGCGCTATGAACCACGCTACCAATCACACTACGTTCGAATTTTTAGTCACTACGTCTAAGGGCCTTGACGGAATGCTATTAGAAGAGATAGCAGAGATATGTCCAGACGTGGCCCTAAAATCTAAACCCGGACAAGTATTGTTTAGCGGCGAACTCGCTGACGCTTATAAAGTCTGTATTTGGTCACGTTTGGCAAACCGCGTGTTAGTGAAGTTAGCCGAGGGTGAAGTCAATAGCGCGGATGATGTGTACAAAGTGACTGATCAAGCAAACTGGCCGACCCATTTTGGGGTAGGTGATACCTTTATGGTGGACTTTACCGGTACCAACCAAAGTATCAATAACACTCAGTTTGGTGGTTTAAGAGTAAAAGATGCCATAGTGGATCAATTTTCAACGTTTTTTGATGAACGTCCTTCGGTGAGTAAAGTCTCTCCAAATATTAGAGTTCAAGCTCGTATGTGGCGGAGCATTCTTGGTGTGTATATTGATTTAACAGGTCAAAGTTTACATCAAAGGCATTACCGAACTAAAACTGGCATAGCGCCGGTAAAAGAACATTTAGCCAGTGCCATGCTTATTAGAAGCGGCTGGCCAAAGAATATGCAATCGCCGTTAATAGACCCTATGTGTGGTTCTGGCACCATTGCCATCGAAGCAGCCATGATGGCGACCAATATGGCACCTGGTCTAAAACGAGCGTCTTGGGGATTTGATGCATGGAAAGAACATGATAAGTCTAGCTGGGATAAGTTAATTGCTGAAGCAGAACAAGCCATACAGCCCCATAAAGCCATTATATGGGCGAATGATATTGAGGGTTCAATAATTTCTGTCGCCAAAGAAAACGCAGCTGCAGCTGGCGTTGCAGACTTAATTAAGTTTACTCAACAAGACGCCTGTCTTTTACCCTCTTCAGATTTACCTAGTGGTTACATAGTGAGTAATCCACCTTACGGTGAAAGATTGAGCGAAACGACGCAACTTATTCCGATTTTTCAGAAATGGGGGAGTTGGCTCAAGCAAGAATTTAAGACTTGGCATCTGTCATTATTAACATCTGACCGTGACTTGTTACGCCAAATGAAATTAGCCGCCAAAAAAGAATATAAGTTAATGAACGGCAAATTAGAATGTGTATTAGTTAACTACGAATTAGATGAAAAAAACTGTCAAGTTCGAGAAAATAAAACAGTTAACAATGACTTTGCTAACCGCTTGGGCAAAAACTTGGTCAAAACCAATAAATGGTTAAAAAATCAAAATACTAATTGTTACCGGATTTATGACGCTGATTTGCCTGAATATAATGTGGCAGTGGATAAATATGCCGACTATTTAGTGGTACAAGAATATGCAGCCCCTAAAGATGTGCCTGAACATAGGCTAAAAAGCGGGTGCAAGAAGTGATGATGTCTTTACCTCAAGTCACAGGCACTGATCCAAATAAGATTATTCTTAAAGTCAGGGAGCAACAAAAAGGTAAAAACCAATACCAAAAAGTGTCCCAACGTAAAGAAACCATCGAAGTGTTTGAAAATGGCGCAAAGTTTCAGGTCAACTTATATGACTACCTAGATACGGGGTTGTTTTTAGATCACCGCTCTACACGTCAATTAATCCAGCAGAAATCTAAAGGGAAAGACGTGCTCAATCTGTTTGCATACACTGGCAGTGTCTCGGTACATGCCGCTTTAGGTGGTGCAAAATCTGTGACCACAGTGGATATGTCAAATACTTACATTGATTGGGCAAAACAAAATTTCAAGATCAACAATTTAAACGGGGCTTACGAATTTATCCAAGCCGATTGTTTAACCTGGTTAAACCGGCATAACGGAAAATATGATTTAATGTTTATTGATCCCCCGTCTTTTTCCAACTCCAAACGAATGGAAGGCACATGGGATGTACAAAGAGATCATATTGCGTTGATCACCGATGCGCTAACCTGTCTCAATCCTGGTGGCGAAATTTTGTTTTCTAACAACTTACGTCAATTTAAGTTAGACGAGGCAGCGCTGATTGAGTTGGGGTTAAGCATTGAAGATATTTCCAAGCAAACTCTGCCCGAAGATTTTCAACGCAACCCAAAAATTCATCATTGCTGGTCTCTTGTTAACCAGTAGTGTGTAAAGTAGGTAAATATCAAATAGCATGGATTTAATTTTATATACAGGTCAAGGTTGTTGTCTGTGTGAGCAAGCCGAGGCCTTACTCGAAGAAGTAGACCCAGGTGCAGCATCGGTGCTCAAAAAGGTAGATGTGCGATCTAGCCCCGATTTGTACCATTTATATGGTGCTCGAATTCCGGTTTTGTACCGCGAAGACAACCACAGTGAATTGCCTTGGCCATTCGATTTTTTTCAATTAGGTGAGTTTTTACGTTGAGTTTATTGCAGTTAAAAAATGCCAGTATTATCCTTGGTCATCCCCCTTTATTAAATGGTATTGAACTAGTCATTCATCCCGGTGAAAGATTATGTTTAGTTGGCCGCAATGGTTGCGGTAAGTCCACTCTGCTCAAAGTGATAGAGGCAGATATCAAACTTGACGACGGTCAACGTTTGGTCAATAAAGAGGTGAAAATTTCTCGTTTACCACAAGACCCCCCTGCAAGTGTGCAGTGCAGTTTGTTTGATTATGTGGCCGAAGGGCTGGCGGAAGTAGGGGAGTATCTGAAAGGATACTTTCATACAGCCGACTTGGTCGCTGAAGATCCATCAGATGTCAATATGGCAAAATTGGAATTTTTTCAACAGCAACTTGATCACCACAATGGCTGGCAGCTTGAACAACGTATTCAGCAAGTATTGACCAAGTTACAGCTTGATCCTAATCAACAATTGAGTAATTTGTCAGGTGGTTGGCGAAGAAAAGCAGCATTAGCCAAAGCCATGGCAAGTGAGCCAGATATTCTTTTATTAGATGAGCCTACCAACCACCTTGATATTGATATGATCAAGTGGCTTGAAGACGCCATTATTGGGTATGCTGGCGCTGTGGTATTTGTAAGCCATGACAGGGCATTTATTCGTAAAGTCGCCAGTCGTATAATCGATTTAGACCGCGGTAATTTGGTGAGTTATCCTGGTAATTATCAGGCTTATCTTGATCAAAAGGCCCATGATTTAGAAGTAGAAGAAACCCAAAATGCGTTATTTGATAAGAAGCTAAGTATTGAAGAAACATGGATAAGACAAGGTGTTAAAGCCCGCAGAACAAGAAACGAAGGTCGAGTCCGCGCCCTTAAAGCATTAAGAACTGAACGCTCCCAAAGAGCCAACAAGTTAGGTACGGCTAAGGTCAGCGTTAGCGAGTCTAAGAGTTCAGGAAAAATTGTTTTTGAGACAGAACACTTACATTACACCATAGCCGATAAACTAATTGTTAAATCATTAACTACTACTGTTTTACGAGGTGAAAAATTAGCCTTAGTTGGGCCAAATGGCTGTGGTAAAAGTACTTTAATTAAGCTGTTATTAGGGCAATTATCCCCAACCTCTGGCGTGGTAAAGTCAGGCTCAAAACTTGAGGTGGCCTATTTTGATCAGCATCGTGACCAGTTAGATGGTGAGCTTAAAGTCATAGACGCAATTGCTGATGGCAGGCGGGAAGTGACCATTAATGGCAAAACCAAACATGTGATGAGTTATTTACAGGATTATTTGTTTACACCTGAAAGAGTCAACTCTCCAGTTAAGTCATTATCAGGCGGTGAAAAAAACCGTTTGTTGTTAGCTAAATTAATGTTAAGACCAAGTAATATACTTATCTTGGATGAGCCTACAAACGACTTAGACGTAGAAACCCTTGAGCTGTTGGAAGATACTATATGTAATTACCCTGGTACGGTTATTTTGGTTAGCCATGACAGGGAGTTTGTTGATAATGTAGTGACCTCCAGTTATTTCTTTGAAGGCAATGGCATAATAAGAGAGTTTGTAGGTGGTTGTACGGATATCAGCGATTGGTATTCACAGCAGCCAACACAAAAAGTGGCAACTACTGCAACTAAATCTCAAACCCAGAGTCCTAAAAGCAGTTCGCCAGAGGTAAAAGGTAAAAAGTTATCATATAAGTTACAACTTGAATTAGAATCGTTACCTTTGGAAATTGAAAGACTTGAGACTCAAGTCGAAAGTTTACAAAAAATAGTGAATGCTCCAGACTTTTTTACCCAAGAGGTGTCAAAATCAGACCCCGTACTTGCAGATTTAGCTGAAACAGAACAAAAGCTAAGCCAAACGTATGCAAGGTGGGATGAGATTGAAGGTATGCTTGAATAGTAGTTCACGACGAACAGATTTTACAAATTAACATATTAGTAGTAAGTAGGATTAATTATACATGACTAAAACAAGGCTAGCCGCCGCATTATCCTTAGCTCTTTTGGTGATTCCTAGTAGCCAAGCAGCTAAGTACAAAGTAGTTGAACTACCTGTTGTTGAAAAAGGACAAAGTAATTTTCCTAGTGCGATCAACGATGATGGCAAAATCACGGTCGTTGTCGGTGCACCAGCAACACAGGCAACTAGGTTGAGTACTCCATACAATATTCCGATTGATTTAGACTTATTAAATTTTGAATCTGATACGTTAATAAATGGCTTAACTGACGTTCAGTCTGCCAGTAACGGTGATTTCAATCCTATCGATTATGAAATACTTTTGGCATTTATAAGATCTGCAGATGGTGCACAAAATGCTCAACAAATTGCCAACAGCATCAGTTTTTTAGCCTCTGAAAACGAATCAACTTATATTTCTGGATTTGATCAAGTTTCTGAGCAGAATAATAAATTTACTATTAGTACCACTACTCGCGTTAAGGGTATCAACGACTCGGGTCTGGTAGTTGGCAGTAGTGAAGGTTTCTACAATAAAATTGATTACACCTTTAATGACGATGAAGAAGGGACTTTTGTAGTACATGAATTTGGAACCCGTGGCTTTGCTAGTATTGGTAACACTGTAGTTGATTTGCCTGCACCAGCGATAATTGCTGGTGGTTATAGTGAAGCGTTCGGAATTAATGAAAGTAATCAGGTGGTAGGCTTCGGCACAACTTCATTTTTATCTGACACCTTAGAAACAGCAATCGCTGACTGTGAAAATGATGATTTAGTCGATGACGAAGATCCAGATACAACAGACTTTCCATTAAGAGGAGACGTTCCTGTCGAATCTTGCATCAGTAGCGTTGTAAGGACTTTTACTAGTTCTGTTAAGTCTTATGCTGAGGTACGAGGATTAATCTGGCAATTAGACGCTCAAGGAAGTTTACTCAATACGCGGGAATTAGGATTACTTTTTGAACCTGAAGAAGATGACAACATCACATATAGTAGTAGAGCAGTTGCAATTAACGACAACGGTATTGCAGTTGGAAACTTCATACGGCAATTCACTAATAGGTTTGGTAGTGTTATCACACTTACCTTAGGTGTAATATTCGACGAAGACGAAGTGTTTAATTTAACTCCAGATCCAGATAATGCTGACGTTCGGACTTCAAATACTGTTAGTTCGGCTGCTGACATCAATAACGACAATTTAGTAGTGGGTTATCAAGTTAAATCTGTCAATGGGACTAATAGAACTAAGTTTTTTGTTTACGATATGAACTTAGCCGAGATAACGTTTCCTGATGATTTTTTCTTGGGCTCATCTAGTGTTGCCTTAGATATCAATAATAATGGCTTAGTGGTTGGTTATGGAGACATTGATGCCTCTTTAACTGGGCGTCGAACTGAAGGTTTTTTATATGACCACGAAGCCAAGCAGTTTAATGGCATACAAAGTCTACTTAGCTGTGACTCACCCTTTACCATAGTGCAAGCCAATGGCATTAATGATAACAACGAAATCGCTGCCACTGCCTTGTATAAAGGCCCATCAAGGGATTCAAGGGGGGAAATCATACTCGATTCAACAGGGAATGAAGTCATAGTTGAATTAGTGACTACGGTTAAATTAGAGCCTATTGCCGGTGGTGAAGTAGAAACCTGTGAAGCACCTACTGATGGAGTAAACAGAGAAAGGCAGGGTGCCAGTGTCACTTGGATATTAGGACTTAGTTTCCTTCTATTAGGTTGGAGACGTGTTAAAACTACATTTTAAACCAACTGCTGGTTTATTTTCACTAACCCGCTTAACAGCGGGTTTTGTGTTTTAAAACCATGTAAACCCAACAATGTTCCTTTTTATTACAAATATGCTTAAAACGCCGCGTTTATATACAAATTCAGTTTAAGGACAAAAAACACAAATATTCAAAGAGTTAAATAATGTCAAATAATAAAAGTGTTATTTAGAGTTGAACCAAATACCCGTATCCACTATCTCTATTACGTGGTGATATAGATCCACAGCTAATCATTCAATTAATCATTCAAAAGAGGAAACTCAATGAAGCGACAAAAGAGAGATAAACTTTCAAGGGCACATTCTAAAGGTTACCAAGCAGGCATTACCGGCCGTTCAAAAGAGAATTGTCCATTTCATTCATCAAATATAAGATCTGAATGGTTAGGCGGGTGGCGAGAGGCCATCGGTGATAGAAATGTAGGACTAGTTAGTCGTTAAAAATAAGCCCCAGTTTGGGGCTTTATATTTTTAGAGTCTCAATCCCAAACTAAAAATTACTCGTATCTTGGAATAAACCTACTTTTAAATCTTTTGCTTGATAAATCACTCTACCATCAACGGCAACGGTACCGTCTCCTAAACCCATAAATAACTTTCGTTTGATAACACGTTTCAAATCAATGCGATAAGTTACTTTCTTAGCTGTTGGCAACACTTGACCAGTAAATTTAACTTCACCCACACCTAGTGCTCTGCCTTTGCCCGGCCCACCAGACCAACCTAAGAAAAACCCTACTAGTTGCCACATTGCGTCTAAGCCTAAACAGCCCGGCATAACAGGATCACCTGGAAAATGGCATGCAAAAAACCAAAGATCGGGTGTGATATCAAGCTCCGCCACTATGTAACCCTTATCATGGGCACCGCCGGTCTCATAAATTTCAACAACACGATCCATCATTAACATATTCGGCGCAGGGAGTTGGCTATTTCCTGGTCCAAATAACTCACCTGTACTACAGGATAAAAGTTCTTCTTTTGTGAAACTATTTTGTTGTTCTGTCATTCTATATACTGCCTAAATAATCTGTGGTGGGTAATTTAGCGAACAGTTGTACGCTAAACAACTCTGAACAGTGATATATTTCATCTTTTGACCCATTTATACCCAAAATTATTGGAATGGCTCGGCGGCGGCAAATGAATGAGACTCCAATCACTTAGTTCACTAAGTGATTGGAGCGAATGAGTACAGCCAACAAACGTGCAGTTTCAAGGATGAGGGTATAAGCCTAAACAACTGATTATTTGAATATTATGAGCATAATTAAACGCAGTGCTAATGCAGAAAAACAAAAACGTTTTAGGGACAAACAAAAAGACAAGGGTAAAAAACAGGTTAGGGGATACGTCACATCCCAAGCAATGGAATGTTATAAGGAGTTGTCTGACAAAACTAAGTGGACCGACAGTGAAATGTTATCTAATGCGTTACGCATAACCTACGCAGCCTATAAGTGTGGCCAAATTAAGCTTCTAAATGAATGGCTTAAGGATCACGATAAATAATATGAGAAGTCTTTCAGCTAATAGTACTAGTAGAAATTATGAGATTGATTTACTCCGAGGTTTTGCCATTGTATTGATGATTATTTTTCATTTTGGTTATGATTTAACGGTGTTTGGTTGGGCTAACTTTAGTACCAGTGAACAGATCGAATGGAGAATATTTCGAACGATTATTGTTAGCTGCTTTCTCTTGGCAGTGGGGATGAGCAGTTACTTGGCTTATCAAAAATCCATTAAAAACAAAAAACTCGCTAAGGCTGTGGCTAAACTATTTGCCGTTTCACTGTTTATCACTATTGGCAGTCTTTTAATGCACCCCAGTACATGGGTGTACTTTGGGATTATCCATTTTATTACTGTGGCATTGCCTATCTCAGTGTTATTTGTGCGCGCACCATACATAGCCTTGTTGGTTGGCATAGGATGCATAGCTGGCTATTGGTTTGGTATCATAAGCCTTTACCCAATTTGGGAGTGGAGTGTTTTACATTTAGGCATTCCTACCCGCACAGTCGATTTAGTCAGCTTTTTCCCGTGGATAGGTGTGGTATTAATCGGGATATTTGTGATGCACAAAGATATTTTTAGCATAACGCTTAAACCAAATGTCGTTGCAAACAAGGTAGTTTTTCTAGGTCAACATTCGTTACTTATTTATTTGTTACATCAACCTATCTTGTACGCTTTATTTGGTCTGACAGATATAGTCTTAGGGCGTTAATTTACACAAAGTTAAGTCGTTTAGGACAAGGACAAATTGGAGCAAACCAATTTGTCCTTTTACGGGATCTAGGTCTAATGAAGTTTCAATTTAGGGCCAACGATATTGCTCAATTTTCGACCCAATAGTACCAGTAACCCTTTACGCCAACCATGCACCGAAAATTGATGCATATTGTATAAAGAAACATATACCAGCCTTGCAATACGACCTTCTATAAACATACTGCTATTACTTAAGCTGCCCATCAGGCTTCCTACTGTGCTGTATTTACTTAAATGCACCAGAGATCCATAGTCAGTATAACGATAATTTATAAGAGGCTTGTTCTTAATAATATTGGTTAAATTGGTTGCTACCACACTGGCCATCTGATGAGCTGATTGGGCTCGAGGGGGAACCCAAGTGCCATCTTCTTGTTTAAATCCACAACAATCACCCATCACCCATATTTGATCACAAATTGTGCTTTGCAAATGTGTATTAACTAAAATTTGTTGCGCTTTATTGGTTTCGAATAAATTTAACTCCTGAATGAAATCTGGCGCTTTAATACCTGCCGCCCAAACTAATAAGTCAGCTTCAATTAAGACCTCCTCGTTGGTAACAAAGCCTTCCTTTTGCGCTTTTGTTATGCGAGTTCCTTCCAATATTTTAATCCCTAGTTTTGTTAACGCATTTTTTGCCGATATTGCAATCCTCTCAGGTAAAGCGGGTAATATGCGGTCACCGGCTTCAATAATGGATATAATCAGGCGCTTAGATGACATTTTAGGCATGCCATAAGATCGGGCTAAATTAGCTACGTGGTGCAATTGCGCTGCTAACTCTGTGCCAGTGGCGCCTGCTCCAACAATGGCAATTTTCAAAGTACTCGAAAGATCAGCTTGTTGATTAATCTTTAATAATTGGTTTAGCAAGGCCTTGTGAAAACGTTCAGCTTGAGCCAATGAGTCTAAAAAATAAGAATTTTCAATCACGCCTGGCGTGCCAAAGTCGTTACTCACACTACCAATAGCTAAGACTAAATAATCATAGCTAATCTCTCTATTTGGTATCAGTGTATCGCCTTGCTCATCTTTAATAGGATCAAGTTTTATACGTTTATTTATCGAGTCAATATCGCTCATGGTGCCGAGTTGGAATTGATATTTATGCCGAGCAGCGTGAATACGATAATCTACGCCATCTGAGTTTTTATCAATTACCCCAGCTGCCACTTCATGGAGTAAGGGTTTCCAAACATGAGTCGGCTGCCGGTCAACTAGTATAATTTCTGCCAAGCCCTTTTTGCCTAAGGTTCGACTTAATCGACTAACGAGCTCTAAACCACCCGCTCCTCCGCCAACAATAACGATTTTCTGCATGATATTTCCTAAAGGTAAAGTAAAAACTTGGGGCGTCAGAAGGCAGGATAAGTAATGGAAATTGGAAATGTATAACTAATAAAAGCACAGTAACTGCAAATCAAAAACGCGATGTGAAGATCATGCACAAATCCTTTGTAGCTGTCTAGTGCCTTATCCCACTTGACTTTGATACAAATCTTTTGGGATAAGTTTAGATAACAATCAAACTGATGCTGCCAACCACTAAGATCGATTGCTTAAATATTAACGCCTATTATTATTTTGCCGCATAGTGAAGTAATCAGGCATAAAGTCATCGATAATGGGAGCCCAATCAGATATTTGTAATTTAAGGTGTTTATCAATAATGGAAGCTATGTTTGACTTGATGTTAGCCGGTGGTAGCACGGTTAAGTTAGTTGCTACGATATTATTCTGCGTTATTTTGTTGGCTTTGCTGAATCGCTACCTCAGTAAATATTGGGAAAAACGTAAGTTTCAGTTCCAGTTTTTAATGTTATGCCTCACCGTCATTTCTATTGTTGTCATCATTATTGTGTTGCCTCTAAGTGATGCGTTGCAAGGGCAGTTACTATCATTATTTGGCATATTGCTCAGTGCCGCGATTGCGTTTGCTTCAACTACATTCATTGGTAATATTTTGGCTGGCGTGATGTTGCGGGTGATCAAAAATATCAAGCTAGGTGACTACATCACAGTAGATAACATTACAGGCCGGGCTACGGAAATGAACCTTTTGCATGTAGAACTGCAAACTGAACAAAGTGATCTTGTCACTATTCCGAATATTCACATGGTGACATTTCCCGTTAAGGTCGTTAGGAGCTCGGGTACTATTGTGTCAATCGATATATCATTAGGGTACGACATCCCCAGACAGCAGATAAGCAAACAACTATGTTTGGCATCTGACGACGCAGGGTTAACAGAAGGATTTGTGCAGATCAGAAATTTAGGTGACTTTTCTGTTACTTATCGCATAGCAGGGCATTTACAGGATACATCCAATCTCCTGTCAGTAAGAGCCAAATTATATAATGCGGTACTCGACCGTTTACACACCGACAATATAGAAATTGTGTCACCTAGTTTTATGAACACACGTGCAATTAAAGAACAGCCTATCATACCTACCACAGATCTTGTGGAGGAAGAAACTAGTGAAAATAAGTTAGAGAAATTAGCCTTTGAAAAAGCTGAAGTAGCGTCCTCAATTACCAGTGTGCAAGGTGTAATCGATCAATTATCTTCTGAACTCGAATTAGGAAAAGACACGTTGAGTAGTCAAGATCGTGAGGCAATTGAAGGCAAATTAAGAGTATTAAATGCTCAACTTAACGAAGAGCAGGGACGCTTAGAAAAACAAGATGCTAAGAATAATTAGATAATTTGAGTTTGTAGTACGCCACTAAACATCAAGCAATATAGGGGTAAAACCCTAGTCTCTTAATAAAGCGCATAACATAAAATGTGTAACCGCTAGAGCTTCAGCATTAAATAGACGGATTTATAGCATGTCGCCATAAGGACACATAAATCAAAATAATAAAGTTGATGTAGATCAACTTTATAAATATACACAAGAGTAAACTTGCGCAGCCGATGTCTGTTAATCATTAATTGGACGGTTGTGGTAAATAATGACTCAGTTGGCAACACCTATAAATACGATGTTAAAACACAGGGAGCCTGGTCATGCAAACTTATCAACACACTTTTAGCATAAAACGATTATGGATAATTTTGATCGCAGGAATGATTGTCATGTTCGGCATCTTGCTATTTCTCGGAACAGAAATTTATCAAAAAGCCCCACCTATGCCGCAATCCGTTACTTCGTCTTCTGGGGAGATGCTATATACCCTAAATGATATCCAAACCGGCCAAAATGTGTGGCAGTCAATTGGCGGCATGGAACAAGGTTCAATTTGGGGGCATGGTAGTTATCTTGCGCCAGATTGGAGCGCCGAATGGCTGCATCGAGAAGCTGAAATCCTGCTTGCTCTGATGCTTAAAACGCCAATCACAGGTCTGTCTGAAGAGCAGAATATGGCATTACAAAAAGCCGCGCTGCAAAAACAGATGCGCACTAACAGTTATGACCCGGAAACGGGCAATATTATGGTCAGTGACCTGAGAGCCGAGGCTATTAAAGAAGTTGAAAATCATTTTGTAAAACTCTACGTTGGCAGCGACCCTGAGTCATTGGCGCTGCGCCGTGACTATGCTTTCCCTGTACATGGCTTGCTTAATAAAGAAGAAGCAAAGCAGCTTTCATCCTTCTATTTCTGGACTGCTTGGGGGGCCACTACAAATCGGCCAGACTTGGATATTACCTACACCAGCAACTGGCCCCATGAACCTCTAGTGGGCAACAAACCTACAACTGAATTGCTAATGTGGAGCATTGCATCGGTGCTGTTACTGCTAGCGGGTGCAGGTGCACTGATTGCCTACTACGCTAAACAATTTGATGTATGGCAAGACGACGCATTGCCCGAAACCGGCATGGCCAAAGCCGACTTAGTGGATAGTACAATTATCACTCCGTCGATGCGCGCAACGGCAAAGTATTTTTGGCTGGTCAGTGCCATGTTTCTCGCGCAAGTTTTGCTTGGCATTATTACCGCCCATTATGCGGTCGAAGGGCAGGGACTCTACGGCCTACCTTTTGCTGAATATTTGCCCTACACAGTGACGCGAACATGGCACACGCAACTGGCCGTGCTTTGGATTGCTACCGCTTGGCTGGCAACAGGTTTGTATGTTGCACCTTTGATGGGTGGGCGTGAACCGAAATTTCAACGCTTTGGGGTGAATTTCCTGTTTTTTAGTTTGTTAATAATAGTTGTGGGATCTTTTGTGGGACAATGGGCTGCGGTGCATCGTTTCTTTAGTGATTTGACCATGAACTTCTGGTTTGGGCATCAGGGCTATGAGTATGTTGATCTGGGGCGATTCTGGCAAATTTACCTGACAATAGGTTTGTTTCTGTGGGTAGCTTTAGTGATGCGCGGACTGTGGCCTGTATTAATGCAAAAAGGTGGCAAGTCACTGATTTATTTAGTGCTGGTATCGGCGATTGCAATTGGTTTACTGTATGCCGCAGGCTTAATGTGGGGCCAACACACCCATATAGCCGTGATGAATTATTGGCGTTGGTGGGTGGTTCACCTTTGGGTTGAAGGTATTTTTGAAGTGTTCGCGACGGCGATTATTTCCTTACTCTTTGTACGCATGGGTATTTTACGTAAATCTACCGCTACTGTAATGGTATTGTTTGCCACTATTATTTTCTTGTTTGGTGGCGTGTTAGGTACCTTCCACCATTTGTATTTTAGCGGCACCCCCACTTCTGTGATAGCGGTTGGCGCCATGTTTTCCGCCCTAGAAGTAGTGCCTTTGTTAGTGGTAGGTTTTGAAGCTTATACACGCCACAAAGTGGAGCATATGGAACAATGGCAACGTAACTATCACTGGCCATTTATGTTTTTTGCTGCGGTACTTTTTTGGAATTTAGTCGGTGCTGGTATATTTGGCTTTATGATCAATCCACCCATCGCACTTTATTATATGCAAGGCCTAAACACTACCGCCAATCATGGACATGCGGCGCTGTTTGGGGTGTATGGCATGCTTGGATTGGGACTGACTTTATATTGTCTGCGTGGCCTAACTAATATCGACTTTTGGGATCAAAAGTTACTCAAAATATCATTTTGGTCCCTTAACATTGGTCTGGCGATGATGACCTTTTTATCGCTACTACCTCAAGGCGTCATTCAAACTTACGTCAGCATAGACCAAGGTTATTTCTTTGCCCGTTCGGCTGAGTTTATACACAGCCCTATTATGGAAGCATTGGTTTGGGCAAGGGTACCTGGAGACATAGTGTTTAGTGTTGGGGTGGTGGCTTTTGTTTGGTTTGTTTATAGAGCCTTTGTACCGAAGAAAAATCAATCACCAAGATCTGTAAAAGCTGAAGTATCTGAGTAGCGATTATTTAGCCTAACTCATTTAGTGTAAATGGATGAATGCAACATTCAAGCAAGTAGCGTTTTTTAGGACGCTACTTGTTGAGGCAAACAACTGAATAAAACAACCTAAAGTAAACGGCTCAGTCTCGCTTTTAATTGCGTGTTTTCTTGTTCCAATTGTTGTTTTTTACGCATTAATTCTATGACCATAGCCGTTGCTACCCAGTCAATTTGTAATTCTTGACTGAGTTTGATGGCTTTTTTTATCCAGTGGGCACTTTCAATATCAAATAACCACTCGGCCAAGGTATCGCCTTTTACTGGGGTGACGATGCCATATTCAACTACTTCTACTATGGTTTCTTGGCTTATATGTGCACTGAGACATAATTCATCTAATGGGATATATAATGTGATTTTAGTCATGCTTAATTACTCCAATCTTCGCGAGGATTATATTGCTCTGCATCCGCTAACTGTTTCCATAACTCTTTAGTTTCGTCGCTTGTTTCTGGTGGGATATCAATTTTAATAATAACCAGCAAATCTCCTTGTGCTGTTTTATTTTTAAGTCCTTTACCTTTTATACGTAATTTTTTACCAGTACGACTGTTTGGGGGAATACTCAAATTAATTTTGCCACTGAGTGTCGGCACTTCAAGCTTAATTCCAAGGGCTGCTTCCCAAGGAGTAAGGGGCAGAGTTAACAGCAAATTAATACCTTGTACGTCAAATAAAGGATGAGGTACTAAGCGAATATGTAGAAACAAGTCTCCGTTTAGTTTGTTATCGCCAATAGCGGCTCCTTGACCGGGGGCACCTTGACCTTTTACTCTGATCCGTTCGCCATCTGTAATACCAGCAGGTATTTTTACTTTAAGTGACTTTTTGAGCTGTGTTGTTTGCCTACCATCAAAAACTGGCACCTGATACTCAAGGCTTTTTGTCATTCCAGATACAGATTCTTCCAGAAATATGGGTACTTCCATTTCAAGATCCTGGCCTTTAAACTGATTCGACTGTTGTTGTCTTGCATGTCTAAACCCATCTTGTCCACCACCAAAAACCGAATTAAAGAAATCAGAAAAGTCCGCTGAAGAAGCAGAATGTCCTGCACCTCCTGAGGGTTGCCAACCAGGAGGCGCTTTAAAGCCTTGTTCTGAACTTGAACCATAACGTTTCATTTCGTCGTACTCGGCTCGTTTAGTGTCATCTTTTAATACTTCATAAGCTTCGGCAACTTGTTTGAACTTCTCTTCTGCCCCTGCATCTGGATTCATATCTGGGTGAAACTTAAGTGCCAGCTTACGATAGGCTTTTTTGATTTCCTTTAGATCAGCATCTTCTTTCACGTCCAAAATTTTGTAGTAATCTTTGAATTCCATTATTCGTTCCTTAACTTAAATACGGATGATTAAATGTGCAGAGTGCTTTTGAGAAACGATTTACTCCTTGGTCAACTTGTTCGTTTGAGTAAGAAACGTACAGCAGGTGTTATCTTATTCCTAAGACTTCTCCAAAGATACAAAGCGATACTTAAACTTACTGTTACGCTTTTTTAATGACACTTAACACTGTTATAAATACTTTCGAGACTAACTATTTGTCGAAGCAATTATCTGTGTCAATGTATGCTTACCTACTGCAATCATAGGTAAATTAGTCAGTAGGGGAGGCGTCAATTACAATTTTAACCAGCTCTGCAAGGGATTTTACCTCCATTTTATCCATAACATGAGCCCGGTGTATCTCCACTGTTCTTTGACTGAGATGAAGTTCAATGGCAATCACTTTATTGGCTTTTCCCGACACCACAGCGTCAAGGATTTGAGTCTCACGGTTCGTTAGTAATGCTAATTTATTTTGAGTTTCTTGTATTCTTTCGAGTCGTTTTTGGTCTTTAAGATTTGTTTGCAATGCTTTTTGAAGGGCATCAAGTAGTTGGTGTTCTCTGTAAGGTTTTTGAATGAATTCTATGGCTCCATGTTTCATCGCTTCAACAGCAGTCGGCACGTCTCCATGGCCTGTGACAAAGATGATCGGCATACGGCAGCCCATTTGTTCGAGTCTATGTTGACATTCTATTCCACTAATTAAGGGCATTCGAATATCCAACATAATACAGCCATTGTGCTTATCGAAGTCTTTGTTACTGTAAGCGTCTAAAAATACCTGAGCATTTTGGTAGCAAGTATTACTCAGTCCGATACTGTCTAACAACATACCGACTGAATCTAATACCGCTTCATCATCGTCAACAACATGCACCATAGGTGATGAAGACAAATGTTTGGTTTTATTAGTTTGCAAATTATTTCTCTATAACTTCTTGGTTGATGACAGTTGCAGGTAAACTAAACGAAAATATACAACCAGATGCCTGATTAGAATCAAAGTATATTCTTCCACCATGAGCATGAATAATTGTTTGACTCACCGACAAGCCCATTCCCATTCCCGACTCTTTAGTAGTAAAAAATGGGTTAAATATACCGCTTATAGTCTCCGCGTTCATCCCCAGGCCACAATCAATTATAGACACCTCAATTAGCTCGTCTGTTAACCATTGGCTTTTAATATGCAATGGCGCACCTTTTAAATGTTCCATTGAATCTATACCGTTGCGGATAAGGTTTAATAACACTTGTTGAATTTGTACGGGATCGGCTAACAATTTCGGCATTTTATTGCGCTCCAAATCTAGTATTACCTCATGATCAAGAATACGAGTATCTACTTTTGCCAATTTGATTGTCTTAAGTATCAGCCCATTAAGATCAACGAATTCACGTTGTGCCACACGTTTTTTAACAAAATTCCTGAGTCGATCAATAACGTCACTGGCACGAATAGCTTGGTCACATATTTTATCCAATACCGCTGCTACCTTTTCTTTATTGTCTTGTGTTGCAGATTGCAAAAGTCGTTTAGACGCTTGGGCATAACTGGATATAGCAGAAAGTGGTTGATTCATTTCATGAGCGATACCAGCGGCGAGCTCTCCCATAGAGCTTAATCTGGAAGCATGTGACAAACTGTCTCTACTTTCTTGCGCCTCAACTCGGTCTTGCTCTTGTTCCGAAATGTCACGAATAATACCAACAAACTGGGTGTGGCTTGAGTCTTTTACCTCCCCAACACTGAGAAATATAGGGAATTCCTCGCCATTGGATTTTTTACCTCGTACTTTTCTACCTTTACCAATAATTTTTGCATGGCCTGATGCCAAGTAAGAAGAGAGATAACCATCATGTTCGTGGCTAAATGGAGCAGGCATTAACATTTTAATGTTTTTGCCCAAAACCTCTTGGCTGGTATACAAAAACATTTTTTGGGCGGCACTGTTAAAAAGTTCAATACTGCCATGTTTGTCAATAATAATTAAGCCATCCACCGCAGCATCAAGCAAGGCAATTAACCTTTCGTTGGCATCTTTGATGGTCTTTTTACCATCAGTATTATTCAACAATAATTGGCTCAAAAAAGACTCTTCAGACTCAGCCATAAAAGGTATCCTATTTTGTACAAATGTACCCAAAGTTCCGCTGAATCCGTCATTTTAAGATAGCATGGGTATTTTGGTTGTTTCCAAAACAATTTACGGGACAATTCGGATAGAGGGGGTAGGTACTTAAGGTATAATATTTAAACTAAAAGTAAAAGCGACAACTCTGCAGTTATGCCTTATGTCTGCTGATACTCCAGCGTTAGCTAGGCATGACTAAAAGGCATTCTCTATAGCAACGCAGCATTATTAGATAATTTTATAGATAGCATAAACACCACGAATAACCTAAAGCATCGCCTGAGTCTATCGAAAAAGTGAAAACTACCGGAACTCTGGGTTTTTACTCTATCGAATCTACTTGCTCAGACCATGACTGCAAACATTGACTCCATGGTCCTGGTTGGCATGTTTGGGCACCTTCGCGTTTTATGGAGTAGATATGCTCAGGGTCAATTCCCACAGCAGCATAGGCTTTAAAATCTGAAGTTGAATCTCCATAAGCCGCAACCAAATTCCAACCTTTATTTTGGTAACGCATTAACAGCTTTTGTTTAAAAGCAGCAAAATCATCTCTGTCAGAACTTTGCTGAGGGACATGGATGTTTCCGATTGGAAATCCATTTTCCTTGAGAAAACAAGGAATGTTGAACTGAAAAAACATATTTCGAGCGCTCAAATAAATTATTTTATAACCTTTATCGGCGTATAAATTTACGATATGGGCAGCATCAGGTCGAGCCGTAAAAATACTGATATTATTGGGGGTCAAAGTGCCATCAATATCAAATATGACTGCTTTGTTATACTCCACAGAGGCAACTTGCACATCTGTAGGTTGCAAACTGCAACTTGTGGCCAATAACAACAAAACTGAAAGAAAGGGGCGAGATAAATAATATAAATTGCTTAACATCATCATTAAAATATCTAATAAAAAACGATGGGTATGTTACGAAATAAAACTTAAGAGACGCCTAATTTAAACTTAAATTTGACTAGAATATAAAATTAATAAAACAATTGTGGTGGCACGTGGTGCAATTAATCCAAGCTGAGGTAACAAAATCTACAGCAAGTACCTATAAACACAATATTTAGTTACCGCAGAAAATCCTCAGCTTTTCTGCGGTAACTGCTAAGGCAAAAGTGACAACTATATTTCAATCTATGAATTCAATTTAATCAGTCAAAACACCCATTTTACGTTTTCGCTTGCCCATAACAAACAATAACACTAACCCAGCCGAGAGAAGACCCACAGGCTCTGGTACTTGCTGAAGATTTTCAGCAAAGCCAAAACTGTCTACAATCAAAGAATACGCTTTGAAATCATTATTCTCCAAAATAAAATCAAAATTGACGGCAAACGAATCAGAAATAGCAAAAGTACCCGGCCCTTCTATTAGACTATCCAATTCAATCCATTGTTCGAACACACTGTCGCCAAAATCGTCATAAATAAACACGCCAGCTGTAGCATAGACCTCTTCGTCAATACTCGAGGTGAAAATATTAGCGAACCAGGTGATATCAAAGGTCACATTTACCGAAATGTCTGAACCAGTATTATTTTCAAGATAGAAGAACCCATCGGTTTCCCAAGAACTTTGAACAAAACCTGCAACACCCTCTACTTGGCCATCCGCTGCCGCACTCACGGTACCTGTTTCATTAGCCCCAAGCATTATGTCGGAGTAAACACTGCCACTGTTGTTACCAGAAGCGTTGCCTTCAACGTAAACTATTTCTTCAAATAAATCAGTGCCGAATTCATTTTCCGAAACAGTTGATGAAATATCAACATCAACACCCGTATCAAAACTGCCAATAATAGTGGCCTGAGATTGGCTGCAGAATAAACTGACACTCGACAGTAAACCTACCCAAGCAACTTTTTTCAGTAAACCTGGTGTTACCATTTTGCGTTCCTTTTTCCATATTTTAGGCATTTCTATTCTCCATTTAGATTGAGTGAGTTTTCTTATTAAGCGAAAGTTTTATGTAATACGTAACTTACTAAACTACCAATCAAGGTACCCTAAAGCCGTGATTAAGCTGTTGTTCTGTATCCACAGTTGTTTGTCCTATAGACACAATAATCTCTAAACCCAAAGAATACACTGCTAAAAATCAGCGGATCATCAGCCTTAAATCACTTGTAAATAACTGATGTATCTTACTTTTCTTGTACTTTAGGGTGGGGGATTGTAGACTGATTTATGATATAAAAATATAAGTAGCGTCTGTTTGCATATTTTGTATGTAGCAAAACTTTTAATTTCTAGGCGCCTCGCTAATTTATTTTATCCAGCCTTAATTTTTTCACTGATTTTCCTCAACAACGTTTTTGCTAATCCCTACCAGTATGTCGGCAATCCCGTTACCCAAGTATTTAGTATTGAAGAACACCAAAGTAGTAATCAAATTTGGGCTGTGGATCAATATATCGATGGTCGTATGCTGTTTGCCACAGGTAACGGATTATCTAGCTGGGATGGCGAAAATTGGCAACGCTCCAGCACCCCAAATAATACGCGTATTCGCGATATCACTGTTTGGCACGATAACAGAGTTTATGCTGGATCAGTTGGGGAGCTTGGCTACTTTAGTTTGAGCAACACTGGGGAGTTTGAATTCACACTCATTGCTACTGAGCATCTAATTGAGGATTTTGGTCAGACTTTAGGGGTAAGCAGTAATCATGACATGGTGGTATTTAGTACCCAGCAAGGAATTTTGGTTTGGGATGGGGAACAAATACACAAACTAAAACAATTTAAGAGTTCGGGATCCCGCGTTTTCAACATTGGCGAGATGTTACTGATAGAAGATAAAAAAAGCATGTATTCGATGGATATTGTCGATGGAGACCCTGTTGCGACCCCATTACCTTGGCAATTTCCTGCCAATATGCGCATCAAGTCGGTTTTCTTAAATCAGCAGCATAAAATTGTTTTGGTGACCAACATGCAGGGGGTTTTTCACCTTGAAAATGATACCTTTGTGCAGCAAATCTCGGCAAATGAACTACCTGTCAATTTCTTAAGCAGTGGTATTCAAGGCAATGACGGATTTTACTACCTGACCTCAAGCATTGACGGCCTGATGATTTTTGATGCGTCATTTACACTGATGCGTCATTATAAACAAAGTGATGGTTTAGGCTTGTCTACCATCTACAATACTTTTCAGGATGACCAACAAAACATATGGCTGGCAGGTTTACCTAACATCAGTGTTTTTCAGCCGCCGCATTTACGTAGTCAATATGGGAGCGATACCGGAACAGTAGACTTTGAAAATATCTATAATATAGAGCAATCCATGTTCTTTTCAGGAACAGGATTTTACCAACTTACTTTCCCAAATGGTAAAACACGCAGCCCATCCTTTACCCAAATCCCCGACTTTAACCTAGTAGTACTCGACCTATTATCTCTCGAAGACGAGTTGTTTGTGGGTACCGAAGCAGGTGTATATGCATTTAATTGGACTCAGAAGAATGGTAAAAAATTCATTTCAAACCCCAAATTACTATCCACTGAAAACTGGGTTTCAGAAATGGCATTCACTGCTGATAAGCAATTTTTATTTGCCGCGATTGGTAATCACCTATCTCAATTTAAAAAAGTTAACGGTCAATGGCAGGAAACTCAATTAGTCGAAGATAAAAGCGGTTTGGAGTATTTGTCCATTCAGCCAATAGATGCGGGTCAACAGCATATTTGGTTTACCACAGAGCAGCAGGAATTGTATCGACTAAGCAGACTTGGCGGTAAGGTTGACCTAAACACTCTTCTTAAATTTACTAACCCATCGGCCCCACTGGGCAAGGAGCATCTGCGACCGTTTGTGTATGAGCAACGAATGTTGATAGGCACCCAAAATGGGGTGATTGAATATCACCATATGGATACCCCTGAGTTTACTCTAACTGATGATCTTCCCAATGCATTACGCAACCCAAACAAAGATGTGTTTAAAATTGAACTCGATGAAAAACAACGTATTTGGTATCACGCCGGTCGCGATACGGGAGTAATTTATAAGGATGAATCAGGCTTATATGTGGCACAGGAAACACTATTTAAGCCTTACAATCATTCGGGCACCAGAGGATTGGCCTACTTCGATAATGCAATCTGGTTTGGTGTGGCAAGTGGCGGCATTTATAGACTATCTGAAGACACTATTCACAAAGTGCCTAAAGCCGCTCCTTTGGTAATTCAGTACATTAACAGCATCAAAAATAATACACGCTTACCCTTGAACTCTATGCAGCGTGCATTTTCAATAGACAACAATTCGATTCGCATTGGTTTTGCACTAGCTGACAATTCATCCAGAACTAAAACACGCTATCGTACTCATCTCGCAGGGCCAGACGAACAGCAGTGGACACAATGGTCGACGGAAACCAGTAAAGACTTTACCTTATTGCCCGGTGGTGACTACACATTGTTTGTTGAAGCAGAAGATGCATGGGGAAGAACCTCTTCAACTCAACAAAATTTTGCAGTTGCCTACCCATGGTATTTATCTTTTTGGGCTAAATTAATTTATATGGGCGCATTTCTACTGGTTATCGCAACGAGTATAAAACTTGGTCAAAAACTGCGTAATAAAGCCTTAGAGCAACAAAATCGAAACCTAGAACTGGGAATAGCACAGCGAACTAAAGAAATTGCCCTTAAAGTAGACGAACTTAAACAACAACAAATATTAAAAGATCGATTTTTCTCTAATGTGTCTCATGAGTTCAGAACCCCACTCACTCTAACGATTGGACCACTGGAAACCATTCTAAAAGAATGCGGTGCTCAATTAGACGTAAAGATTAAAAATTTGACTTTTACCGCGTTGAATAACGCCAAAACAATGCTGGCTTTAGTGGGGCAAGTGTTAGATATCAATCGACTCGAAGTAGGGCAGTTATCACTTCGGGTGAGTCAGCATGATATAGCAGCGTTAATACGCGTCAATTATGAGCGCTTTCTGCCTTGGGCTGAGCAACATCAGCAACGACTTACGCTAATTAACTGTGAAAATCCCCACCTTTTATATTGCGATTTAGATCAAATGGATAAGTGTCTGTCTAACTTACTTTCCAATGCAATCAAATACAGTGGCAAAGATAGTGTTATCACAATGGAGCTCATCCACCACCAACAGCAGTTTGGCATAAGGATTGCCGACAATGGTCATGGCATTCCTTCGTCCCATAAAGAACAGGTTTTTGAGCGCTTTTATCAAGAAGATACATCTGATGGCACAGGCATAGGCTTAGCGTTGGTAAAAGAGTTAGTTGAGTTGCATCACGGTTCAATAGATTTAGAAACGGAAATAGAGCAGGGCTGCCAATTTACAATATGGTTACCTTATGGTGAATCACATTTTAAAGCAGAACAACTTGTAGAGCCGACCTTTATTAAAGATAACAGCGCCACAGAAGATTATTTAACTGACCCTTTGGAAAAAGACTGTGGAAAAATTTTAGTTGTTGATGATAATGCCGAATTACGGCAATTTATTTGCCAGAGGCTGACAAATAGTTTTACTGTTATTGAAGCTGACAACGGCCAATCAGGCTATGTTTCAGCGCTAAAAAATCTCCCAGATATCATTATTTCAGATATTACTATGCCGGTCATGTCAGGGCTGGAATTAACCCAAAAAATTAAACGTCACCCAGACATTAAACACATACCTATTTTGTTGCTTTCAGCACAAACCATGAAACGAGATATAGTGCAGGGTTTCGCCAGTGGGGCCGACGACTACTTGATCAAACCTTTCGATACATCTGAGTTAGTCATGCGGGTCAACACTCTGATAAAAAGCCGTAAAGCTGCTGCCCGACAAAAAATCCAAATGGCACCTAAACTGCAACTCGTTGCCAATAATGACTACTCTTTTGAAGACCAATTGCAAAGGCATATTTTCGCCCATCTACATGATACCGATTTTAATATAGATATTTTGTCGCAGTTGATGTTTATGAGTAAAGAAACGCTGCGCAGAAAGTGCCAAGCCAGCTTCGAGATGTCGCCCTTAGCCCATATTCAGGCAGTACGTTTACAACAGGCAAAATTACTATTAGTAGAGGATAAAATGAATGTGAGTGAAGTCGCCTATGCAGTAGGATTTGACAGTTTGGCCTATTTCTCTAAGGCATTTAAAAAATATTATGGTCTGTCGCCCTCAGCGATAAATCAGAAATAGTCATTTGATGCCTAGACTAGACTGACTATTTTTGACTAAACCTAGGTAATTAACCCAAAGTTGCTGATTGAGGAGGCAAGCAAACATAAGCATAAAACTGCTCGTAGCAAAACCCGTCCTAGCTAACTTTATTTATATCGATACCAGGCATTTTCATAGGCCAAACTTCCCCACAATGCATGAGCTAAGGCTACATCCGCTAGAGCTGGGTTCAGTGGTTTGGGTTCGAGCGTTTTTTGCTCGACATCATATGTAAAATTAATAGCCGGTTTTTGCGGCTGCAATATTGTCACCTCGTTACCTTGCATATAGGCAAAGTTTGCGGCGTATTGCATCATAGCCCGTTCTGGCGCTTGGGGGTCATTGAGATCATGGCCGAGCATAGGTGAGTGATTGATGATCCCCATTTGCGACAATAATGTGGGGGCTAAATCAATCTGGCTGACGATCCTTTCATCAGAAAAATGATTTTTAGAGGAATTTAGAATAACACCGGGAATATGAAAGTTTTTGATGGGGACAAGATCACTTCCTAAGGCTCTAGCATCGTGATCGGCAACCACCAGAAAGACTGTATCTTGCCAATACGGGCGCGTTTTAGCTTTATCGATAAACTGACCCAAAGCATAATCAGCATATTGGATGGCTTTATGACGCATGCGTTCATTTGCATCATATTGCGACAACTGTTCGTCTGAGTATTTAATGGGCGTCACAATACCTTGTGGAATTTCAAACGGGTCATGATTGCTGGATGAGAAAATAAAGCTAAAGAAGGGTTTGTTGTCGTTATGCAGTGCGGTTAACTCAGTATCTGCTTGATTAAATAAGTCCCCATCACAGGCTCCCCAGGAAGCCACGAATTGTGGGTCAACCATATCCTTAAAATCAACAATATCGGTAAAACCATTACCTAAGAAAAAGCTTTTCATATTATCGAAGTGACTTTCACCACCATAAATAAACTGGGTGGTATAACCGTTCTCTTTTAAAAGATTGGCAATAGAAAAGAAGTTACGCTGAGATTTATCTAGTTTAACCACTGCTCTGGCAGGAGTCGGCGTAAAACCAGTAATAACGGCTTCGATACCTCTGACAGATCGTGTACCAGTGGCATATAAACGTTTAAACGCCCAACCTTCATTGTTTAACTTATCGATTTCAGGGGTAAGAGGCAGTCCGCCTAACGATGATACAAATTGAGCGCCAAGACTTTCCTCAAGGATAATCACCAAATTTTTGGGTTTCCCCGTAAAAACCGGCATACGAGTAGACAAAGAGGGTCGGGTGTCATGCTGAAATGATTGGGGATCTAACCCTGTTTCTTGGCGAATCAGTTGAATAACTTTCTGGTTATTCATTTTGCCGTAAAGTTTGGCAGCATTTTTTTCATTACCAAATTGTTTGTATGCATGAGCCACACTGTAAATTGAATTTAAAGTTAATGAATTGACTAAAGGATCTGTTGAAAAATACACCAATGATGGATTGATTGGCCGGTGTCCCAAGGTGCCTCTGGCGCATAAAAATAAAACGAACAACATGGCCATAGATGACAAAACCGCAGCAGCGGGGGGAGGGCGACGGTTAAGATGTTTTATACCGGTAAGTTTATCTAAGAGCGGCCAACACATTTTACTCATGGCGATAAGAAATATAATTACCAAGGCTAATGTAAACAAATGACCGTTGAGTAACATCTTCATCACTTCATTTGGATAAGCCAAATATTCAATAAATAATCTGTTCGGGCGAAAACCGTATTCATTGATAAATGCTGGGGTGGCAAGTTCAAAAAACACCACTGCTATAAATTCCAAAAAGAATATAATTTTTAATGTCTTTAGCCATATCTTGTGGTGGCTGGATAACATTAACCACGGATGTAACATTGCCGGTAAGAGTAGTAAGTAACCTATAGTACTTAAATCAATTCTTAGTCCATTCAACAAAAGTGTCGCCGCACTGTGTATATCGTTAAATCGTTCAAACTGCCACAAACCTAATCCAATTCTAGACACCAAAAGTGTAAAAATCAGCAATAAGGAAAATAAAACAAAGGGACGAAATAAATAATATACAGCTGTAAACATCGTTATTAAAATCTTTAATAAAATACAATGTCTACCCTAACAATTGAAACTTAAGAATGGCTTAAGTTAATCTGAAATTAAGTAAATATATTAATTGTTTAAACAACACACAGCTGCAGTACCTTTAATATCCTTTTGTGAATCTTGAGCACTGAAACCGAGCTAAATGTATTGGATCACTGATGGTTTCAATGTTGTTTTGACGCTGCCCGTTGTGGCAATAATTTCACTAAAACTATAATCGCAAACAACAATACAGCTGTCGCAGTGTACCGACTAAACTCCAGTCCACCTTGTGCTATTGGCTTATCTAAAAAGTCACCTATCACGGCTCCAAGCGGCCGCGTAAGTACAAATGCGCTCCAAAACAAAATTGTTCTCGAAATTTTCGTATACCAATAGGCTGCTATTACTAACACTAAGCCCGCACTAAAAATATAAGCAGCACCAACATAACCTAACCCAGCTGAATCCGCTGTCCAGTCTCCTAAGGCAGTGCCTAGGGTCTGCGAAAACATGATAGTGAGCCAATAAAAAGCCTCGGCTTTTGGTGTGTGTACTGAAGCAACACTAATACTGCCAAGTGACTTGTGCCAAATAAACAATGTACTCACTAAAAGTAAGGCTAGTAGTGTCGCTCCCCCAAGATAACCAATACCTAGTGATCTATCGGCAAAATCCGCAAGGGTTGTACCGACTGTTGTTGATGCAATAATTGCAACCCAGTAAATATAGGGATTGAATTTTTTTGCCCTAATTTGAAATATCACAGCCAGAATAAAAAAGGCCATGAATATCACTGTGCCAATTAGATATCCAAGATCCATTGACATAGAAACAGCGTCACCTCCCGTTTCTCCAAGCGTAGTGGCAAGAATTTTAATAATCCAAAATCCGAGGGTAACTTGGGGAACCTTAATCAAAACCTCTTTAATTTCAGCGATCATTTTCTACCTTATTTCATAATAATTTATCAAAACTTAAGTAAAACTAACTCTGATAGTTAAAGTAAAACAATTAGCCAAATACTGGTGGCAACAAATAAACTAATAAGTACGGCAGCTGAGCCTAAATCTTTTGCCAAACCAGATAACGGGTGTATATCTAATCCAACTCTATCTACTACCGCTTCTATTGCTGTATTGATAATTTCTGTAAATATAATGAAGACAATTGCTAGAATGAGTACTAATTGCTCCTTAATACTGATATCGAAAAGAAAGGATATCGGTACCGCCAATATTAAAAGTAATAGTTCTTGCCTAAATGCCGATTCATTTTTGTAGAGCCAAGTAAAAGCTCGAAACGAATTTAGGCTTGCCAGATATATTCTTTGTAAGCCTTTTGGCTTGTTGATGTTGTCAAACACTAGTTTACACTCTCCATTACTAATCTATCGGGTACTGTGATGCGCGCTATAGCACTTTGGGACTTACATTGTATGAAGGGGTCATTATTAGCGTGATATGCAGTGGTGCGAACGGACATAATACTCATTAAAGTATCAAAGATATTGTCATGGGTGATCAGGGTATTTGCTGAATCGTTCAAACAGCTTAAATCAAAGTCCGTTTGCATCCGATCATTCCAATAAATCATTGGCACATGGGTTTGTTGTTGAGGCGCAAAGGTGTAGGGCAAGCCATGCAAATAAAGTCCATTTTCGCCTAAAGATTCGCCGTGATCTGAAATATAAAGTAAAGACGTCTCAACATCGTCCTTTTCTGCCAATTGACTTAACTCATTGATAACTTTTGACAGAACATAATCGGTATAGGCAATAGTATTATCATAGGTATTGGTGAGTTGTTGTTGTGAACAGTTTTGTATGTCACTGCGCTGACAATCAGGCGTAAAAACCTTTTTATCTTTTGGGTAGCGTTTAAAGTACGTGGGTCCATGGGATCCAATCATATGCAACACTATTAAAGTATTATCGGAAGTCAGATGATCTAATTTAGCTTGTAATGGCGTCAAAAGTACTTCGTCATAACAATACTCGCCATCACACAGCAGATTTGATTTATTGGTATCAACTTGTTGTGTGATTACACGGGTACAAACTCCTTTACAGCTACCATTATTATTACTTATCCACAAAACATCTGCACCCGCTAAGTGGATCAAGTCCACTGCATTTTGTTGGGCGATTGCGATACGTTTATTATAGTTTTG
>Ga0115567_10000589_pt1 | contig 35550 bp, 35 predicted proteins | sample COGITO_mtgs_1204_2_FD_88679 | JGI IMG/M metagenome (GOLD analysis project Ga0115567, IMG submission 88679) | Pelagic marine microbial communities from North Sea - COGITO_mtgs_120412 | ecosystem: Environmental > Aquatic > Marine > Epipelagic | place: Germany:Helgoland, sampling site Kabeltonne...
ACCAAGTTTTGATGCACCCTAATAGCTCGGTCAAGCTCACCTCTGTGCCTGAAAAACTTTCCCATGGCAATATGAGTTTCAACCGTGTCACTGTCTAAATCAATCATTTTAATCAGTGTATCAACCGCTTTATCGGGTTCGTCAGAAAGCAGGAAATTTAAGCCTCTGTAATAATGTTTGGCTAATATACTTGAATGTCTTTGTTGTGCTTGACGGGCACTATTACGCCCCATCATCCAGCCATATCCAGCGGCAACGGGTAACAAGAGAAAAAGGAGTTCTAACATTATGGTGCGTTAGTTGGCTGTGAGAGTTTTTTGTTTTTACGTTCTAAACTACTAATACGCCACTTTAATCGCAAGATATAGCCAATAACCAACAAAACTGAAACTATAATGCCTAAAGAAAATGTCACAGCCAATAACACTGACATACGCATTTCTGTCTCAGCCAATATATAGTTGATCGATACAAGGTGACTATTCTGGGAACCGATAAAACCAGCAACAACCAGCATTAACAACATAAAGAGTAATAACAATAATCCTTTAACTTTCATTTAACCCCCTTTGGGTTGTCAAATCTAAAATGGCACTGATGGCTCTTATGCTTTTGATTACAAATTTGATTGCTCAATATGATCTACAAAATGAAGTGAAATAACATTATGTTAACTCTAACAAAAACGGCACCCTAATTGGAGTGCCGTTTTTAAAAAATATTACTAAAAGATCAACTAACTAGACTCTCGTTGACCCTTTCTCGTAATTCTTTGCCCGGTTTAAAATGTGGAACGTACTTACCGTCTAATTTCACAGTTTCACCGGTTTTAGGATTACGACCAACTCGTGGTGCACGATAATGTAAAGAAAAACTACCAAAACCTCTAATTTCGATACGCTCACCTTTTTGTAAGGTTTGCGCCATCTGTTCTAGCATTTCTTTTATCGAAGACTCCACGTCCTTGGAAGGGACTTGACGCATTTTATCGGCCAGTCTTTCTATCAACTCTGACTTGGTCATTGGTTAAACTCTCCGTCAATTAAAAAAACCGTTGTACCGATAATAAGCGCGTTAAGCTATTTGTCAAAACTATAATGTTTCAAAAAATAATTAACACGCTTGCTTATGACGTCAATTAGTCACTTTTAGCTGCTTTAAATGCATCAGCAAAAGCGTTAGTGAAACCGACTTCTTCTTGTTGATTCACTTTATCAAGGGCATCTTTCTCATCTGCGTGGTCTTTTGCTTTAACAGATAAGTTAACGATACGATTCTTACGATCAACGCCCATAAATTTGGCTTCGATTTCAGAATCAACGTTGACTACTGTTGATGCATCTTCAACACGGTCACGTGCTAAATCACCTACACGGATATAACCTTCAACTTCATCTCCAAGCTTAACGGTTACGCCTTTAGCGTCAACTGCAGTAACCATTCCAGTTACTATAGTCCCTTTCTTAGTATCAGTGATGTACTGATTGAAGGGGTCTTCGTCAATTTGTTTAACACCAAGAGAGATACGTTCACGCTCTGGGTCAACTTGAAGAACAACAGCTGATATTTCGTCACCTTTCTTATAGTCACGAACGGCTTCTTCACCCGTTTTATTCCAAGAAATGTCAGACAAGTGAACTAGACCATCTATGCCGCCATCAAGACCAATGAAGATACCAAAATCAGTGATAGATTTGATCTTACCGCTAACTTTGTCGCCTTTGCTTTGTGCTTTAGCGAATTCTTCCCAAGGGTTAGGTATACATTGTTTAAGGCCTAAAGAAATACGACGACGTTCTTCGTCAATTTCAAGAACCATCACTTCACATACATCACCAAGGTTAACCACTTTAGATGGGTGGATGTTTTTGTTAGTCCAATCCATTTCTGAAACGTGAACCAAACCTTCAACACCGTCTTCGATTTCTACGAAACAACCGTAATCAGTTAAGTTTGTCACTGCACCACTTAGTTTAGCGCCTTCAGGGTAACGGTTAGCAATTTCTTGCCAAGGATCGTTGCCCATTTGTTTCATACCAAGAGAAACACGAGATTTCTCTTTGTCGAATTTCAATACTTTAACGTTGATTTCATCACCAACATTAACGATTTCACTTGGGTGCTTAACACGTTTCCAAGCCATATCTGTGATGTGTAGAAGACCATCTACGCCACCTAAGTCAACAAACGCACCGTAATCCGTAAGGTTTTTAACGATACCTTTAACTTCATGACCTTCTTCAAGGTTAGCAAGAAGCGAATCACGCTCGGCACTGCTTTCTGCTTCGATAACAGCACGACGAGAAACAACAACGTTATTACGTTTTGCATCTAGTTTGATAACTTTAAATTCTAATTCTTTACCTTCAAGATGAGTCGTATCGCGAACTGGGCGTACATCAACCAATGAACCAGGTAAGAAAGCGCGAACTGTGTTCACTTCAACCGTAAAGCCACCTTTAACTTTACCGTTAATAATACCTATGATGGTTTCTTTTTCAGTGTAAGCTTTTTCTAATTCTACCCACGCTTCGTGGCGTTTCGCTTTTTCACGAGATAAAATTGTTTCACCGAAACCATCTTCAATGGCATCCAAAGCAACATCAATTACATCACCTACAACAACATCTAGCTCGCCTTCGGCGTTTCTAAATTGTTCGACAGGAATGGCACTTTCAGACTTAAGACCAGCATCAACAAGTACGATATCTTTATCAATTGATACGATAGTACCTTTGACGATAGAGCCAGGGCGGGTTTCAATTACTTTTAAACTTTCTTCGAATAGATCAGCAAAATTTTCAATCATAGTGTTTTAATAAGTTTCTTTTTGACATCCACGTTACAATCCAGTGAGCGCGGGGTTGTTATTCATAACCAAATCATCCGTAATTTGGCAGGCTTTTACTACTTAACTATTTACTGAAGTAGATTGTTTAGTTAATTTCTCTTCAACAAATAATTCAATCTTTTCAATCACTTGCTCTATAGTCAACTTAGTTGAATCAAGAACTAATGCATCTTTTGCAGGCACTAAAGGAGCAACGGTTCGATTTGCATCTCGCTCGTCACGCGCTTTTATGTCATCCAAAAGGCGCAGTATGCTAACATCATGTCCTTTATCATTCAACTGCTTAAAGCGTCTATCGGCACGCTCTTCGGCGCTAGCCGTTAAAAATATTTTGACTTGGGCTTCAGGGAAAACAACTGTGCCCATATCTCGACCATCAGCCACTAAACCCGGCGCTTGTTTAAAACCTCTTTGGCGTCTCAGTAATGCTTCTCGAATTGAAGGTAACGACGCTATTTTTGAGGCAGTTGCACCCACTTCTTCAGTACGAATAGTATCGCTAACATCTTCACCTTCTAGGATCACTCTGACACCATTTTCTGTCGTCTCAAAGTTGACATCTAAGCCTGACGCCAAAGGCAACAAACCTGTTTCGTCATCTGCTGGAATTTGATGATGCAATGAAGCAACGGCCAAAACTCGATAAATGGCTCCACTATCTAAAAAGTGCCAACCCAATTTTTTAGCCAGTAAAATGCTGGCCGTTCCTTTACCTGCGCCGCTTGGTCCGTCTATGGTGATGACAGGTTCTGTGTACATGCGCTCTCCTGAGCATAAGAAAATCGGGCGCAATTATACGGATAGATGCTAGATAAGCAATGACATAAAGGTCTGTTAATTTTTCATATGTCGCCGAGATTTTCCTCAAATGTACTCAATCAAGGTAAAACCTGTGAAGTTTGGCCATCCAAATAAACAGGTTTTAACACAGAGCCCGGCTCCCGGAGTGAGTGCATTTGAGGGAAACCCTGCGGGCGGGGCCATTTATTCGCCTACCTTCGTTGTTCATCTTTCGTTTAGAATGGCTAAACTTCAAGATAACCGCCTCAGTATCCATATAAATGACCTCCGTCTCGACCGATATATGAAAGATCAACAGACCTTATAGTTACAAATTTTTAACCTTAAACGTTAGAATAATAAAAATGATATGAATCAAGGCGCAACAGCGCCCTAACCATAATATTTACTTACAAATAGTTGAAAATCTATGGAAATAATCAGGGAAGGTTTTTGCGGTACAACCTGGATCGTTAATAGTCACCGCAGTATCACTTAAGGCAACCAGTGAAAAACACATAGCCACACGGTGATCATTATAGGTATCAATCTGGGCATGTATTAATTTTTTGGGTGGCGTAATGGTGATAAAGTCGTCACCTTCTTCAACTATCGCCCCCACTTTTCGCAGTTCACAGCTCATGGCAGCCAAGCGATCGGTTTCTTTTACTCGCCAATTGTAGATATTTCTAATGGATGTGGTCCCAGTAGCAAAAAGGGCTGTGGTAGCAATGGTCATGGCTGCATCAGGAATATGATTCATATCTAAATCCACCGCTGTTAATGGTGCACTGGTGACCTCGATAAAATCATCTTGCCAATTCACTTTTGCACCCATTTTTTCTAGGACTTGTGCAAAACGGATATCTCCTTGAATACTGTTTTTACCAATACCTGTGACTCTTACTGTCCCCCCTTTAATGGCACCCGCAGCAAGAAAATAAGAGGCAGATGAAGCGTCACCTTCTACCATAAAATGTCCGGGTGCTTGATATTGTTGCTGCCCTTTGACCACAAAACGTTGATAGTTTTGATTGTCAACATCAATGCCAAACTGCGACATGGTATGTAGCGTAATATCAATATAAGGTTTAGACACCAAATCACCACTGATCGTAATAGTGGTATCTTGCTCAAACAAAGGGGCACTCATCAGTAAAGCCGTTAAAAATTGACTGGATACGCTACCATCTACTGTGACACTGCCACCTTGCAAAGCATGACCTTTAATGAATAAAGGAGGATAGCCATCATTTTTTAAATAATCTATGTCAGCCCCTGCTTGGCGTAAGGAATCGACCAAAGCACCAATTGGACGTTCTTCCATTCGTGGCTCACCAGTCAACTCAAACTCACCTTGGCTGCACGCCAGCGCAGCACAAAGTGGTCGCATAGCCGTACCTGCATTACCTAAAAATAAACTGACAGGTTCAGCAAGATTAAACACACCAGCATTGCCTGTTACCCAACACTGGGTTTTACATTCCGATAAGCGATAACTAACGTTCAATTTGGTTAGCGCATTCAGCATATGATGAATGTCTTCGCTGTCTAACAAGTTAGTAAGATGAGTTTCACCTTTAGCCAATGCAGCAAGCAGCAAGGCACGATTAGACAAACTTTTTGAACCCGGTACATTCACCGTCCCGTCAACCATACTAATAGGCGAAAGATGTAATTGATCCATTATTTGTGTTTCCTCGCAAAATATTGCATAAATTCGGTAAGCGCTATCACACCTTCCATAGGCATAGCGTTATAAATGCTGGCGCGCATACCACCCACATCACGATGGCCTTTAAGTGCGGCTAATCCAGCTTGTTCTGACTCGTTAATAAAAATCGTGTTTAAATCTGCATTAGGAAGATGAAAGGTCACATTCATTTTTGAACGAAAATCTGGGTGAACCTTATTCAGATAAAAACCGCTTTCATCAATACATTTATATAACAAAGCTGCCTTTTTAGCATTTGTCTGGGCAATACTTTCTAACCCGCCTTGCTCTTTGAGCCATTTAAATACCATGCCAGCTAGATACCAGGAGTAAGTAGGCGGTGTATTGTACATGGAGTCATAATTAGCCATAGTTTGATAATGCAAAAAAGTCGGCGTTTCAGGCATAGCAAAATCCAATAAATCATCTCTGACAATCACCACAGATAGTCCCGATGGCCCAATATTTTTCTGGGCGCCCGCATAAATCACTCCGAATTTAGACACGTCTATTGGTTTAGATAAAATATTAGACGACATATCCACCACCAACGGCACATCACCACAATCGGGAATGCCATTGATTTCTATGCCATCGACTGTTTCATTTGAGCAATAATGAAAATAGGCACTTTTGGGGTTAACTTGTGCTGCAGTAATTGCTGGGACTGTGCTTAAACCCTGTTGCACAATAACATCACCCACCACATTGGTTTTCAAAAATTTTTGGGCTTCATTTAATGCACCTTTAGACCAAGATCCGGTCAGCAAAAAATCTGCTGAATCGCCTCTTTCGCGCAAATTCATGGGTACTGCAGAAAACTGCCCTCGCCCTCCGCCATGGGCAAAAAGCACCTTGTAATTATCAGGCACACAAAGTAAGTCTCTTAGATCCCGCTCTGCGGTTTGGGCTAGGGCAATATACTCTTTGCTGCGATGGCTGATTTCCATCACAGAACGCCCCATGGATTGCCAATCTAGAAATTCTGCTTGGGCTTGTTGCATCACAGCTGCGGGTAACATGGCGGGACCGGCACAGAAGTTATAAATTTTTGTCATTTATCTACCCAAAAAAAACGAGCGGCATCAGCCACTCGTTATTGTTTCTAATCTGATATTTATACCTATAAATCAGTTAGTTTCCATATTTTTCAATATAAAAAATTGGACTCACTTATTCATCTTTATTTTCTTCAGTGTTGTCATCTGCGCCTGAAGCTTGGTTTACATCAGTACTTTCAACGGCACTAGCTTCGAGCACTTCGCCTTCGAGCAACCCAGCTTCTTCAAGTACTTCAAGCACTTCAATTTCATCAATACGCTGTAAACCAACTACGTGTTCACCTTCAATGGTGCGTATTAAGCGTACACCTTGAGTGTTACGGCCAACAGTCGAGACTTCTCCAACATGGGTTCTAACAAGTGTACCTTTGTCGCTGATAAGCATAATCTCATCGCTTTCGTTGACCTGAACTGCGCCGACAACTTTACCGTTACGTTCAGATACTTTAATCGACACCACACCTTGAGTCGCGCGACTTTTAGCTGGGTAATCTGCAACTGGAGTACGTTTACCAAAGCCATTTTCAGTAGCGGTCAAAATAGCACCATCACCTTTAGGTACAATCAATGAAATTACTTTTTGCCCATCTTTTAAGCGAATACCACGTACCCCTGTGGCAGTTCTACCCATAGGACGTAAAGCCAATAATTCTTCACCTGTTTCAGGATCAAGTTTGACATTGCCTGTATCAGCTTCACGTTGTTTTTCGTTAAAACGAACAACTTTACCTGCATCAGAGAACAACATAATGTCGTCATCGCCATGAGTAATATCAACACCAATTAGCTCATCCCCATCATTCAAATTAACGGCAATAATACCGTTAGCTCTAGGACGAGAGTAAGAGGTTAATGCTGTTTTCTTCACTGTACCGTTAGCTGTTGCCATCAGTACAAATTTCCCTTCTTCGAATTCCTGAATGGGTAAAATGGCGGTGATACGTTCATTTTCTTCAAGAGGAAGAATGTTGACTATTGGTCGACCACGAGCGTTTCTGCTTGCTAGAGGCAATTGATACACTTTTAACCAATACAAACGGCCACGTGTAGAGAAACACAAAATATGGTCATGGGTGTTGGCCACTAATAACTTCTCGATGAAATCTTCATCTTTCATCTTAGTCGCAGATTTACCACGGCCACCACGACGTTGTGATTCATAATCATTGAGTTTTTGATACTTGACATAACCTTCACGAGATAAAGTCACCACCACTTCTTCTCGTTCAATTAAATCTTCAATATCTATATCGTGAGAGGCGGCGGTAATTACAGTACGGCGCTCATCGCCGTATTCATCACGGACTTTTTCAAGCTCTTCACGAATAATTTCCATCAAACGTTGTGGGCTATTTAAGATATGTAATAACTCAGCAATAATTTCAAGCAACTCTTTGTATTCAGACAATATTTTGTCGTGTTCCAAACCAGTTAGCTTGTTCAAACGTAAGTCGAGAATGGCTTGAGCTTGTTGTTCAGTTAAATAATAGAGTCCATCACGGATACCATACTCTGGCTCTAACCAATCAGGACGTGCAGCATCGTTGCCAGCACGTTCCAGCATTTCAGCGACATCACCTAAAGACCAACCTTGTGCGGTTAAAGAAACTTTAGCCTCAGCCGGGCTTTTAGAGGCTTTGATCATCGCAATGATAGGGTCGATATTAACCAGTGCAATAGCCAAACCTTCTAGGATATGAGCACGCTCACGAGCCTTTTTGAGTTCGAATACGGTACGTCTAGTGACTACCTCACGGCGATGTAATATAAACGCCTTTAAGATATCCATTAAGTTAAATATCTTCGGTTGAGTCTTATCTAGCGCCACCATATTGATCCCAAATACAGTTTGTAATTGGGTTTGCGAATAAAGGTGGTTTAGTAGAACCTCTGCAGATTCGTTGCGTTTCACTTCAACAACAATACGCATTCCGTCTTTATCAGACTCATCACGTAAGGCAGAAATACCTTCGATCTTTTTCTCTTTAACCAAGTCGGCAATTTTCTCAATCAACCTAGCTTTGTTCACTTGATAAGGAATTTCGTGAACAATGATGGTTTCTTTACCGTTATCTTCGGTTTCTATTTCGGCACGGGCACGCATATAGATTTTGCCGCGACCAGTGCGATAGGCTTCTTCAATGCCTTTTCTACCACTTATAAATGCAGCCGTAGGGAAATCTGGGCCTGGAATATGTTCGATTAATTCTTCAATGGTAATATCAGGATTATCCACCATGGCGATACAACCATTCACCACTTCAGTTAGGTTGTGTGGCGGAATATTAGTCGCCATACCCACCGCGATGCCTGACGAACCGTTGACCAGCAAATTGGGCACTCTGGTTGGCAATACGCTAGGGATATATTCTGATTCGTCGTAGTTGGGTACAAAATCTACGGTTTCTTTTTCTAAATCCGCTAATAATTCGTGGGCGATTTTTGACATACGAATTTCGGTATAACGCATCGCCGCAGCTGAGTCACCGTCGACCGAACCGAAGTTACCTTGACCATCGACCAACATATACCTAAGGGAGAAAGGTTGCGCCATACGTACAATTGTATCGTATACGGCTGAATCCCCATGAGGGTGATATTTACCTATTACGTCGCCTACCACACGGGCCGACTTTTTATAAGGTTTATTAAAATCGTTTTTCAATTCGTTCATGGCGAATAAAACTCGGCGGTGAACCGGTTTTAAACCATCTCGTACATCAGGCAGCGCCCTGCCAACAATTACGCTCATCGCATAGTCGAGATAAGAGTTTTTAAGTTCTTCTTCTATATTAATTGGAAGAATTTCATGGGCGTGATCAGTCATATACAGCCTTGTCCCTAGTCGTTATTATTAGAATAGTAATCAAGCAAAATTCGTTTGGTCAATTTTAAGCTAGGACTTAAAATTAGGTTTACGTTTTCACCCAAATTTATCTTTATTTTCAACCGCCTGATTCTACCACCTAGAAATTAAAATGAATAGCCGCAAGTCGCTCATATAGTGTTCGATCAGATAGTGAATTAGCATATCTGCGATTTTAATTGCCTAGATAGTAGATTAAGATAGCCTCTGCTTAGGTAAGAATCGTAATTAGGCCAAATCTGCAATATGCAAAATACTCAAAATGTTGACCCTAACGAAATCCAAAAATTTTCTGAATTAGCCTCAAGATGGTGGGATCTTGCTGGTGAATTCAAACCATTACATCAAATTAATCCTTTAAGAACCGACTATATCCAGCAACACTGTGCAGGGTTATCAGGTAAAACAGTATTAGATGTGGGTTGTGGTGGGGGTATTTTGGCTGAAAGTATGGCTCGTCATGGTGCGCAAGTAACGGGCATAGATATGGGTGAAGCACCTCTAGAAATAGCCCGTTTACACGGATTGGAGTCAGGCTTAACAGTAGACTACCAACAAACTACCGCCGAGGAATTTGCCGATAAACATCAAGGGCAGTTTGATGTAGTTACTTGTATGGAGATGTTAGAACACGTACCTGATCCTAGTTCTGTGGTAAATGCATGTTATCGGTTAGTTAAGCCAGGTGGACATGTATTTTTTTCTACTTTGAATAGAAATATTAAGTCTTACTTGATGGCCATAGTCGGTGCTGAATATATCCTAGGTTTAGTCCCTAAAGGCACCCACCAACACGAAAAATTCATTAAACCCTCAGAATTGATATCTTGGATAGATGACACTCAGTTGTCAGTGCAAAGAATGATCGGATTACATATGAATCCTATTAGCCGTGAATATTATTTGTCGACGCAAAACGTCGATGTTAACTACATTATCCATTGCCAGAATAGCGACACATAAATGTTAAAAAAACCCAATGCAATATTGTTTGACCTTGATGGCACCTTACTCGACACCGCGAAAGATTTAGGCAACGCGCTAAATCAGATACTGACCACATTTGGGCGTCCCACTGTAGCTCATGAAACCTATCGCAACATAGCCTCAGATGGAGCCAAAGGTATGCTTGAATTAGGTTTTGGGGAAGATCTCAAAAACTTTGATTTTGCCATATTACGTCAGCAATTTTTGGATTATTACGAAAATAATATTTGTGTAGATACTGACTATTTTGTGGGTGTTGAAAGCCTATTATTGGCACTTAATCAAAACAATGTGCCTTGGGGTATTGTCACTAACAAACCAGAGTTTTTGACATTGCAGTTAGTTTCTTCATTTCCCCTATTACAGAATTGTGCTGTCATTATCAGTGGAGATACCTTAAGGGAAAGAAAACCCCATCCCTTACCGTTATTACATGCTGAAAAAATGCTTGCTCTTACCTCACCTAATACTTGGTATGTAGGAGACGCAGAACGAGATATTCAAGCAGCTAACGCGGCTAATATGATCAGTGTGATCGCCGAATATGGTTATATCTCAGACATGCAACAAACTAGCCAGTGGAATGCAGACCTTAACATTCAAAGTCCTAGGGATTTACTCGCTTATTTTTAAATCAATGATCACAGCTAATTTAATAGAAAACACGACATCTTGTGCCTAGCTTCCACTTTCACCCCTATATATCGATAAATCATAAGCCCCATTTTTTTACATTAAAAAAGTTTAATAAAAAAAATATCTTAAATATTGTCTTGCATTTCAATTAACCGAAACTCAAAAGGCGCTTTTAGGTGAGTCACTACTAACCTTTTTTTATTTGCACCAAGATTGAACACAAAACCACCATATGTTGGGTTGCATTACATCATAAACCTCACTATCTTGTGTTCTGTTGATTACGAAAACACAACCAAAATAAAAAAAGTTAAAAACAACAAAGGTTTCGGAAAAAAGTTTGAAAAAGTGTACGAATTAACAAATATAAAAGGGCTTAGGGGTAAGCAACTCTAATGATGCATTTTCGCGCTAAATAAAAGTCATCTATACGACTTAAATAATAAAGTAACGGCTAAAAACATGAATAACAATTTATACGTCACCAAACGTACTGGCGAACGAGAGATTATTGACTTAGAAAAGATCCATAAAGTAATCGAATGGGCAGCCAAAGGATTAAATAACGTTTCCGTTTCACAAGTTGAAATAAAAGCACACATTCAATTTTACGATGGCATTAAAACAGCTGATATTCACGAAACATTGATACGTTCTGCTGCCGATCTTATCTCGACGGATTGCCCAGATTATCAATATTTAGCCGCGCGACTCGCCATATTTCATTTACGCAAAAAGGCCTATGGGCGTTTTGAGCCACCCATACTGAAAGACCATGTTAAAAGCATGGTGGATAAGGGTAAATACGACGCACATCTACTGCAAGATTACAGCGACGCTGAATTCGATGAAATGAACGAATATCTTGATCATTGGCGTGATATGGATTTCAGTTATGCCGCAGTGAAACAACTTGAAGGTAAATACTTAGTTCAAAACCGTGTAACCGGCGAAATTTACGAAAGTGCCCAGTTCCTGTACATACTAGTAGCCGCTTGTTTGTTTGCTAATTATGAAAAAGACATCCGTATGGACTACATCAAGCGTTTTTATGATGCTACGTCTAAATTTAAAATTTCCTTGCCCACACCCATTATGGCGGGCGTTAGAACCCCTACCCGTCAATTTAGTTCTTGTGTATTAATTGAAGCCGGTGACAGTCTTGATTCCATTAATGCCACAGCCAGCGCTATTGTAAAATATGTCAGCCAACGTGCAGGTATTGGTGTCAATGCCGGACGTATTCGAGCCGTAGGTAGCCCTATTCGTGGTGGCGAAGCCTTTCACACAGGTTGTATTCCTTTTTATAAGCATTTTCAAACAGCGGTAAAAAGTTGTTCACAAGGTGGTGTGCGTGGTGGTGCTGCAACCTTGTTTTACCCCTTATGGCATTTAGAAGTCGAATCACTATTGGTATTGAAAAATAATCGTGGTGTGGAAGAAAACCGAGTACGTCACTTGGATTACGGTGTGCAATTCAATAAATTGATGTATACCCGTTTGATCAAAGATCAGCACATTACCTTATTCAGCCCTTCTGACACCCCTGGTCTTTACGACGCATTTTTTGCTGACCAAGATGAATTCGAACGTTTATATGTGCAGTATGAAAAAGATGACAGTATCCGCAAAAAACACATCAAAGCCATTGAATTATTTAGTTTATTTATGCAAGAGCGTGCCAGTACTGGGCGTATTTATTTGCAGAATGTTGATCACTGTAATACACACAGTCCATTTAACCCTAAATTGGCTCCGGTTCGTCAAAGCAATTTGTGTTTAGAAATAGCTTTACCGACTAAACCTTTAGAACATGTAAATGACGAGAACGGCGAAATAGCCTTATGTACCTTATCTGCATTTAACCTAGGTGCGATTAAAAGTGTGGATGAGTTTGCTGAATTGTCTGACTTAGCAGTACGCGCCCTCGATAATTTACTTGATTACCAAGACTACCCTGTTCCAGCAGCGCTAAACGCCACTATGGGTCGTCGTACCTTAGGTATAGGGGTGATTAACTTTGCCTATTATCTCGCCAAAAATGGGGTGAAATATTCGGATGGTAGCGCTAATGGCTTAGTACATAGAACCTTCGAAGCCATGCAATATCACTTAATGCAGGCGTCTTGCAACTTAGCCAAAGAAAAAGGTGCTTGTCCTAAATTTAACGAGACCACTTATTTCCAAGGTCTAATGCCAATCGATACCTATAAAAAGGATCTTGATAAAGTTTGTGACGAGCCTCTGCATTGTGACTGGGATTCACTCAGAGCTGACATCAAACAATACGGTTTACGTAACAGTACGCTGTCGGCATTGATGCCCTCAGAAACATCGTCACAAATATCCAATGCTACCAACGGAATTGAACCACCTCGTGGGCATATCAGCGTTAAATCCAGTAAAGATGGTGTATTGAAACAAGTGGTACCCGAATACGAAAGACTCAAAGATAAGTACGAGTTGTTATGGGATTTACCCTCGAACGATGGTTACCTACAACTGGCAGGGATCATGCAAAAATTTGTTGATCAAACCATTTCTGCTAACACCAGTTACGACCCGAATAAATATGAAGGCGGTAAAGTACCGATGAAGTTGTTACTTCAAGACTTGCTGACCAGCTACAAACTTGGGGTGAAAACCTTGTATTACCATAACACCCGTGATGGCGCTGACGATGCGACTCAAAAAGAGCTGTCTAGCCAAAAGTTTGTGCCTAAAGAAGTGGTAATTGAAGAAGACGACGATTGCGCTGGCGGCGCATGTAAAATCTAAATTAAGAAGGCTGCTTAGGCAGCTTTTTTTGAGCAGTTTGAATTCTTAATGGCAATCATAAATAATGAAATACACCACTTTTAATCAAGTAAATAATAATCCTCTGACAGAACCTATGTTTTTTGGTAACCCAGTCAATGTGGCGCGTTATGACCAACAAAAGCATCATATTTTTGAAAAGTTGATCGAAAAGCAAATTAGTTTTTTTTGGCGTCCTGAAGAAGTTGATGTCAGTAAAGACAGAGTCGATTTTCAAAAGTTAAGTGACTCAGAAAAGCACATTTTTATTTCTAACTTAAAATATCAGACATTGCTTGATTCCATTCAAGGTAGAAGTCCAAATATCGCTTTTTTGCCGATTATTTCAATTCCAGAATTAGAAACTTGGGTAGAAACTTGGTCATTTTTTGAGACGATTCACTCGCGCTCATACACCCATATTTTGCGTAATCTATTTGGTGATCCCAGTAGCATATTTGATGATATTGTTGAAAATGAAGAAATCAAAAAACGCGCTGCAGATATATCACAATATTACGATGATTTAATTTTTGCCACACAGCTTTGGCAAACCTTAGGCGAAGGTACTCACACCATTAAAGGTGAGACTCATATCATCACCATGCGTGAACTTAAGAAAAAACTTTATCTGTGCATGAACTCTGTTAATGCCTTAGAAGCCATACGTTTTTATGTGTCTTTTGCTTGTACCTTTGCCTTTGCAGAGCGTGAATTAATGGAAGGCAATTCGAAGATCATTCGTCTTATTGCTCGTGATGAAAACTTACATCTAACCTCTACCCAGCATGTGTTGAACCTGTGGGCTAAAGGCAAAGATGATCCAGAAATGGCAGAAATCGCGGAAGAATGTAAAGAACAGGCGACGAATATCTTTCTAAATGCTGTAGAGCAAGAAAAAGAATGGGCAGAATATTTATTTCAACAAGGTTCAATGATTGGACTAAACAAAGAAATTTTATGCCAGTACGTTGAATTTATTGCTAATCACCGTATGTCGGCCATAGGCTTAGGCCAACCCTTTGACATAAAGAACAACCCACTCCCTTGGATGAATAATTACCTGAGTTCTGACAACGTTCAAGTGGCGCCTCAAGAGTCTGAAATAAGTTCATATTTAGTGGGGCAAATTGACTCTGAAGTGAATGCCGATGACTTTGGTGACTTTGATTTATAAATTCTGACTTATACAAAAATGAGTAAAATCAGCAACAGTTTTGTGGTGACCATCAAAGATCATAAAACTGTGCAACACTCCCCCAACAATACCCTGCTAGAAACCATCGAACAGCACCAGATTGAAATTCAATATCATTGCCGCGAAGGTTATTGTGGCGCTTGTAGAAGCAAGCTCATCTGCGGTGACGTAGAATACACCACTGATCCACTAGCATTTATTGACGATGATGAAATATTACCTTGTTGTTGTATTCCATTGGGGGACATTGAGATAGAGCTAGGTTAGTTTCGCAGTTGATCACCCGTGATAGGAGCTTCGAGCTTCGCCAATATTTTATTGAACAAATCATTAATCAATTAATTGATAATCATCCCGTAATATTTGAATTATTTCAGCTTTAGGATTGTCATTTAAGGTCAAAGGTTGTCCGGTGATTTTTTCTGCGATATCAATATAAGTCTTAGAAACCTGCATCAATACCTCAACAGGTAATGCATTGTTTTTAGCTAATAATTGGCGTTCTGGCATACGCTCTTTGTTTAGCAAAATATCAGGATCGGGGAAATAACTCAGCAATAATTGACGAAAGCCTTCTTTGGAGTTTTCTACCACCTTGCCCTGTGCATATTGCTGTGCATCCCAAATTCTTGATGAATCTGGCGTGCCTACTTCGTCCATATAGATCAACTTGTTATTACCGTTTACGTCTTTGACATAACCAAATTCAAATTTAGTATCTACAAACACTTGCCCTATTTCAGCCAACGCCTGACTAATGAGTGAAAACCCTTGGGTTAATAGTTTTTCGTACAGTGACACATCGCTTTGTTTTTCAAAATTGAACGCCAAGTAGTTATCCACAATGTTCTGGCGGGTGACATTCACATCGTCCGCTTCAGGCACATTAGGAATATCCTTTAAAATGCCTTTAGTGGAGGGCGTCATAAGTAAGCTTGCTAATTTACCATCTTGACTCAGGCCCTCTTCAAGTTGAATACCACAAAAATTTCTTTCGCCCTTTGCGTAAGCGCGCCACATAGAGCCTGTAATATATTGACGGCAGATAGCTTCTATCATCACAGGTTTGGCTTTTTGAACTATCCATACAAAAGGATGTGGAATATCAAGTATGTGACTGTCAGCTAAGCCTTGTTGTTTAAATAACCTAAACCAGTGATTAGAAATGGCATTTAAAGCCGCACCTTTGCCGGGCACCCCTAACAAGCCACCTTCACCATGCCAGATACAATCAAAGGCAGAGATACGGTCACTGATCACCATAATGGCTAATGGCGTATCATGAGGTACAGGATAGGCTTTATCTTCAATTAAACGACGACTGTCTTGCTCGGTTAACCAGTAAACAGAGCGTACTTTACCGCTATGCACGGGCAGATCAGTGCGAATAGGCAAGTCATTGTTAACCGCTAAAATTGAATCCGCAATCGACATACAATGCCAACTCCTTAATATGAATAATGTATAAGGTTTATGAAGTGTATTTTTAGAAAATATATCCTCTGGTCGCGTTAACAACCAGAGGTGAATAACTTATATATCTAGGTCGTCAGCCGACATGGTTTTTTCAAAGGTAGGAAATAAACCTGTTAGCTTTTTAGCTGGGAAGGGTTTGCTCTCATCATCTAGTAATGTAACAGACGTTTTTTTACCTACTGCAGCCACTTTGATACGATATTCTTCAGTAGCTAAGTCAAATTCATTTTTATCACTAGACCAAATATTGCTCCACCAACCGTCTTCAGAGCCATTGTATTTAACAAACAGCAAACCGTTAGACTTATCATAATCCTTCACATCAAAACCTAACTTTCTCAACACAAGTAACAATCTAGGCCAGGTAATATCATAATCGGCATCAACTACAAAAGCAGATTCGCCATCACTATCAAAGCCTAATTCCATCGGCAAACCTTCACGAATTTGGCGATAACGTTTAACGTTAGCGACTTGCGTTTCAAATTCATAGTTTTTCACTACCATGTTCAGCACGTCGACTTCGTTACGTCTTTTATCTTTAGCTTTTAGTATTTCATTACTTTGAGGATCCAATTTTTCCTTGTATTCAACCAATTCGACACTGAGTGCTGCAGATCGACCATGGGGTTTTTTATTTAAGGTAAATTCAAAACGTTGACCAACAGTGCGCTCTGATTTAGACCAACTATACCATTTGTTATTCTGGCTTTCGTCCATCACCATCCAATCTGTGACTAAACGTTGTTTATCTTTGTCGAACATTTCAATGCCAATACCCTCGGTTTCTAAAAAGCGGATCAGTGAGTTCCAGATTGCAGTATCTAACGGCAAGCTATCATCCACTTGGTCAAACCAAACCGTGGCATTTTTTGAGCCTTCTTCTATGTGCGAGCCTGCCACAACCGGCAACACCAATGAAGGTGACAGCACACTCAATTTTTTACCCATAGCAGTCAGTGGTGCGTCTTCACCTAAATCAGGGAGTTTATAGGCATCATCAAATTTAGGCTTGTCCACATCCTCTGGAATTTTTATTTTTTGCCCAGGTTGCTCTTTAATATAGTCAAATGACCCACTGGCGATTTCTCTTTCTTCTAATGAACTACAAGCGGTTAACAGCGTGGCGGTTATTACAGCAACTTTCATCAAAGTGCTTTTTTTCACATTGGCTGTTATCAAACCGATTGATTGAAATTTATAGGTCATGCTATCTCCTTAAGATAATACGCCAGAACTGCGCATGACTTGTTCGATATGATTTTGGCTAGCTAGTTCCGATTCAACTAAAGGTAATCGTAAAAACGCTGAATTAGTCAGCCCCATTTTGTGCAAAGCCCATTTAGGTAACACAGGATTCGGCTCAATAAACAACGCGCTATGTAAGTCGGCAATTTGTTTATCTATTCTTTCTGCTAATTGGAAATCCTTAGCCAAAGCAGCATTACACATGTCAGCCATCTGTTTAGGTGCAACATTAGCCGTCACTGAAATCACGCCATGACCACCGTTTGCTAGAAATTCACAACTAGTTAGGTCATCACCGCTTAAAAACAAAAAGTCCTCTGAGACAAGCTTCTGAGTGGATTTTAGGCGCATTATGTCACCTGTAGCATCTTTTAAACCAACAATTTTAGGATGGGTGGCTAGCTCTGCCACTGTCTCAGGTAACATGTCAGCAACCGTTCGACTGGGTACGTTGTATAACAATACCGGTAAGTCAGTCGCATCAGCAATAGCAGTAAAATGCGCCACCATGCCTTTTTGTTGTGGTTTATTGTAATAAGGTACAACACTTAAAAAGCCTTTAATGCCAGTACCTGACATTTGTTCGCTCAAAAAAATGGCTTCTGACGTAGAGTTTGCACCGCTTCCTGCAATGATAGGTATTTTTCCCTGAGCATATTCAACGGTGCGTTTAACCACTTCAATGTGCTCAGAGAATGGTAATGTCGCAGACTCCCCTGTCGTACCAACAGACACTATGCCATGAGACCCATTTTGAATATGAAAATCAACGAGCGTCTTCAACGACGGATAATCTATTTCCCCGTTATCATACATTGGCGTAATTAGCGCCACAAAACTGCCAGTAAACATGCGTTCTCCCAAAAAATTAGCGCCTAATGGTAAAGATCTGGCCTCTTAAAAACAAGCACTGAATGGCCGGTTTGCTTGATTAAAATTGAAACTGGATCAACCCACCTAAAATCATGTATGTTATAGCCAATTTGAAAGCAACGAATTGGTTAAAAATGCCGCAACAACTCATCATTACCATACTCGGTTCAGACCAATTTGGCGTGTTAAGCACATTGGCAGACACAGTATCAGGGGTCGGCTGCAATATTTTGGACAGTCGCCAAGCCATTTATGGTCAAGACTTCTCCCTAACTATGATTATAGAAGGCAGTCAAAGTGCAATTACTCAAGCCGAATGTTTATTACCCCATACCTGTCAAAAGCATAACTTATTGTCGATGATGAAACGTACCAAAAAGCACTGTAAACAAAATTTAGAGCATCTAGCAGACGTCATCATTCGTGGCAAGAGTACTCCGGGGTTGATAGACCAGATCACTGATTTTTTCAAACAGCGTAATATCTCTGTCAGTGCATTTAGATTAAAGTTTTTAGATAAACAAGAAAATGACTCTGCCAGTGATAACCTCATGAAGTGTAAAATGGTCATTTCTATTCCCCATGAGCTAGAAGTTGAAAAAATTGAACATGCACTTCAGGAACTATTACAACCATTGAACTTAGAAGGTTCGATTAAACCTAATCACTGATAATTTAAGGCAATTTATTATGCAAATGCTTCAAGCGGGCGATGTTGCTCCGCAATTTTCTCTACCCAATCAAGATAACCAAAACATTTCGCTAAAGGACTTTGAAGGTAAAAAAGTATTAATTTATTTTTATCCTAAGGCCATGACACCCGGTTGCACAATACAAGCACAAGGATTACGGGATAGCCAAGTAGCATTGGCTGCATTGAACGTAAAAGTATTAGGTGTGAGCCCAGATGCCGTTAAAAGGCTGCCCAAATTTATAGAGAAAGAAAACCTCAACTTCACCCTTTTGTCCGATGAGGATCATGCATTAGCTGATGCATTTGGGGTGTGGGGTCTTAAAAAGTTTATGGGTAAAGAATACGATGGAATACATCGAATTACGTTTTTGATTAATGAAAAAGGCGAAATTGAACATGTGTTTGATAAATTTAAAACTAAAAATCATCATGAAGTGGTTTTAGCCTATCTACAAAAGTAACGAACCATAACAATTGGAGCCGTTTATTATGTCTCGGCTCCAATTATTGTTCAGCAGGATCTTCTTACAATGACTTTAAACGTCAGTCACTAGGTCACTTGGACTTGACCATGCATTGGCAACGGCCTTGACTAAGGTCGCCAAAGGAATAGCGAAGAACACCCCCCAAAAGCCCCACAATCCCCCAAAGAACAACACGGCAATAATGATATACACAGGATGTAAACTCACTGCTTCTGAGAATAAGATTGGCACTATTACATTGCCGTCTATGGCTTGAATGATGCCGTAAGCCACCATCAAATACCAAAAGTCAGGTGTTAACCCCCATTGGAATAAGGCAACTATGGCCACAGGAATAGTCACAACTGCTGCGCCTATATAGGGAATAAGGACTGAGAAGCCCACCAACACACCTAATAACAGTGCATAACGTAAGTCCATAAAAGCAAAAGTCACTGCCGAAACCGTACCAACAATAACAATCTCGATGACCTTACCGCGAATATAATTCGCAATTTGTAGGTTCATTTCAGTACCCACTTGTTTGATCAGTCGGCGTTCGCTGGGCAATATAGAAGAAATATTAGATACCAAGGTTTCTTTATCTTTGACCATAAAGAACACCATTAACGGCACTAAAATCATATAAATTAACAATGCACCAAGCCCACCTAAAGAACTCACAGACGCAGACAATAATTGCTCTGCAAACACCACTACTCTCTCATTTATGCTGTCTAACACATCTTGAATTTGTGTCAGCTGTACAAGATCTGGATAGGTGTCAGGTAATGTCAACAACCACGTCTGGCCCTTTTGCCAAATCTGCGGTATTTCTTTAATCAAATTGATACTCTGCTGGGCAACAATGGGCACTAAGCCCACAAAGGTCAAAATAGACACACTAATAAACGCAAATAATACTAATACAGTAGTGTAACCACGAGACAAACCAAACTTACATAATTGCACAACCGGCCAATCCAACAAATAAGCAATAACAGTGGCCACTATAACCGGCATTAAAATACCGCCCCAAACGGCCAGTAGCAATGAACTGATAAGTAATAGCAATAACAACATCATTGAGTCAGGATCAGAAAACTTTCGCTTATACCAACGTTCAAAAACGTTTAACATCTAGGGTCCTTGTATATTTATTGGGTATCACCAACCTTTAGATTGGCGATAGTTCACGCTCGACTATATGATGGGGACATTATTGCACAACCCCAATATGATAAAATAGAGAATATATTCAAACCGTCTTAAAATAAGCGTTTCAGAACGTTGATTTGGTTTGAGTATAAACAATATAAAGAGAGGCTATTTTTGCAAGTAGATTGGACATGTCGTTTTGGCAACGTAAAAGCTATCCTGCAACTAAAAAAATCACTTAATTTAGGAGAGGTCCCCGATCACTTTCAGATAGTAGCCAACAAACTATTGGAGTTAGAAGGCACATTTACAGACGGTTTTGATAACAATATTAAATATTTGCTAAATAAAAAGAATTGGCATTTGGCCAATTGTAAGGGAGGCAAACCCCCGATAACCTTGAAAAAACACTGTAATCAATACGCATTTGATTTACATTGCTTCCCAATTGTTAACGATGAGCCCCAAGCACTGATTAAACCGTTTGATGCAGATTCACCCTTTAGGGAATTTAATCCTTCTAGTTTAGGTCCTTTGCTAAGTATCCCGCAGCTAAGCGACTTTATGAGCGTAACAATCCGTTGTGGTGATGAGGCGGATATGGAATTACTTAAATATGCCCATATGTTACTAGAACAATTAATTGATTTGTTGACAAGATCATTACAGGTCGTTGAAAACAATGGCCAGTCGATCCAAGAGGTATTTTTGTCTATTGAGCAACAATTAAAAACGATTAAAACCGCCTAAGGTCTAGGTAAAATTGAACTAATGGACTGGTTGTTGATCCATAATTCACGCTAGTATTTACTAAGCACTACTGCAATATAATATATACACAATTAAATTAGATGTAATCTATGATAAAACCCATTGCTAATATCGTTGTTTCTGCCCTAAGCATATTCTTATTTGGCACTATGTCTGTTAGCGCAGTTAACAAGAAAAATGACTTACCCGAAATAGGGGTGGTGGCATCCAGTGCTATCAGCTTAGATAAAGAGGTGTTGATTGGTGATGCGCTGATGCGTCAACTGCGTGGTCAAGCCCCCATTATTAACGACCCCTTGTTGGATGAATATATTCAAGACCTTGGTAATCGTTTAGTTGCACAAGCAGACAATGTAAAATTTCCTTATAAATTTTTTATTCTAAATAGTCCAGAAATCAATGCCTTCGCGTTTTTTGGCGGACATATAGGTATCCATACGGGGCTTATTTTTAACGCCAGAAATGAGTCTGAATTAGCCTCTGTGTTGGCCCATGAAGTCAGTCACGTTACCCAAAGGCATATCGCCCGAAGTATTGAATCCAGACAAAAATCGTCACCGTTACAAATTGCCAGTCTTCTAGGTGGAATATTGTTAGCAGTAGCAAATCCTGAAGCGGGTATGGCAGCAATCTCAGTAAGTAACGCTGCATCGGCACAATCGTCAATCAATTACACCAGACAAAACGAACAAGAAGCCGACAGAGTGGGAATTAATATCTTAGCTGAAGCGGGTTTTGATCCAAATGGTGCAAGTAGTTTTTTTGGCATATTGGCTGAAAAAAGTCGCCTAAAATCAACCCCATTAGCATTTTTACTGACTCATCCTTTACCCGAATCGCGGATTGCCGATGCTCGGACACGCGTTGCCTCTTTTAGACCACGTACTGTGCCTGAAAGTATTAGTTTTCACTTGGCTAAGTCGAGAATTTTGGCTCGCTACTACGCTAATCCAAAAAGTAATATCGAATACTTCTCTGGAATACTGCAAAAACAAAGTTATGTCTTTAAGCAAGCAGCTGAATATGGTTTAGCTTTATCTTACTTAGGCGATGAACAATTTGAACCCGCGCTAAAGTTAATAGACGGATTGTTGCAACAAGATCCAGATAACCTATTTTATTTAGACACTTATACCGACATTGCAATAGAAACAAATCAACATCAAACCGCTATAGATAGATTATCTGCACAAATTATTCATGCACCTTACAACCGAGTGTTGACCTTAAACTTGGCAAATGTGCTGATCAAAACCAAAAAGTTTGAACGGGCGACATCATTATTAAAAGATTATCTATTAATTAATCCAGATAACATGTTGGCCCACGAGTTACTTTCAGATGTCTATCGCGGTAGCGGGCAAAAGTTGGAAATGCACCAAGTGAAAGCTGAGTTATTTGCCTTAGTTGCAGCTTATCCCAGAGCAATTGACGAATTACATACCGCCTACAATTATGCGAATGAACGTAAAATTGAACAGCAACGAATAAGAGCGCGAATAGAGCAATTTAGAATCGCCCAAGAACGCTTACAAACCCTTTAAAGCGTTGATTGTGTGGATCAGTGTTTCCGCACTTTGTTCACCTTTTAACTGTTTTTGCACTTTCCCATCGGCATCAAGAATGTAAGTGGTGGGTAAACTGCTAGGCGGCGAGTGCCATGGCAGAGTATTAAGCCTATCAATAACCGGAAACTGAATATCATATTTTTGTTGCAAAGCAATGAGTTGCTCATTGTTTAACGGGTCGAAACTCACGGCATAGATATCTATATCATCATTATATTGTTGGTAGAAATGGTTTAACTCGGGTATTTCTCGCAAACACGGCGCACACCACTGTGCAAAATAATTGACTACTTTCCATTTTCCTTGTGAATTACTCCAGCGATGGGTTTCTCCATCAACAGAAGTAAAATCGACTTTTAATGCTTGTTGAGTCCACAAACCAATTAATAAAGCTAACAAAGCAGCCAACACAATAACCATTTTTTTCAAAATAACAGTATCCTAATTACGGGTTACTCTCGTAACAAAAATGTAGAATACTATGTATAAACACAATATCTCTTACGAAGTGAAAATAAATTTATGTCTGATCTGAAAATATTACACAATCCTAGATGTTCTAAAAGCCGCCAAACCCTGCAATTACTTCAGGACAAAGGATTTGAGCCACAGATAATTGAGTATTTGAAAACCCCCATTAGTGCAGATGAGTTGACACATATTATTAGCCAATTAGGATTTTCTTGTCCAAGACAATTAATGAGGAAAGGTGAAGATGCTTATAAAGAACAAAATTTAGCCGATCCAAGCTTAACTGACGCTTCTCTTATTGGCGCAATGCTTAATCATCCAAAACTCATCGAACGACCTATCGTTATATTCAACGGCAAAGCCGCTATCGGTCGTCCTGCTGAATCTGTTTTGGATATTTTATGAATCAAGTGGTACTGATTTTATATTATAGTCGCCACGGCGCTACTCAAGCTATGGCTAACAGTATTGCGTTAGGTGTCGAGAAGGCAGGCCTGGAGGCTCGCTTACGTTGTGTGCCTGAAGTAAGTAACCATTTTACTGACGTGCAAAGTGCAGTGCCTAATTCGGGCGATCCTTACGTGGTAAAACAAGACTTAGATGATTGTTGTGCCTTGGCATTGGGTAGCCCCACCCGTTTTGGCAACATGGCCGCACCTTTAAAATACTTTTTAGACGACACCAGTGCTCAGTGGTTAGCCGGTACATTAGAAAATAAACCCGCATGTGTTTTCACCTCTACATCGAGTATGCATGGTGGACAAGAGACAACCTTACTTACCATGATGCTCCCCTTGTTTCACCACGGCATGGTATTATGTGGACTGCCCTACTCTAATCCAGAGTTACACACCACCTTATCTGGTGGTAGCCCATATGGCGTCACTCATTTGGCTCAAGGTGACAACAAAAGCAAACTTTCTGAGGAAGAACAAACTTTGTGTATCGAACAAGGTAGAAGGTTGGCAGTACTTGCAAAAAAACTAGGTAATTAACCTACATTCGGGATAAGCAACATGACGTTTAACAGCACATTTTTTCGAAGATTAACCTTAACCAGTTATATACTTTTAATAGTTTGGTTAGTGGTTTGGCATTTTTTATTAACCATAGATAAAAACACTTCAACTGTGTTCACATTATTGTTTTGGATAGTGCCAATTTTATTACCAGCCAAAGGACTTATAGAAGGTAAACCTTATACCTATGCATGGACCAATTTTATTGTAATGTATTATTTGTTGCATGGTTTGACAGCTGTTTATGCCGTCGAAGGGGAGAGATTGTATGCCCTAGTCGAAATAATATTATGCACGGCACTATTCACAGGTTGTAGCTATTATGCTCGTATTAGAGGCCGTGAACTCGGATTGGGTATTCGTAAACTAAAAGAAGAGCTATTAGAAGAAAAACAAGCCTTCGAAGGCCAAAGTAGTAACAAAACTAAAACTAAAGCTTAAGAATAGACTTTACAAAAGGGATCGTCAGTTTTCGCTGCTGCTGCAGAGATTGCTCATCAAGAATATCCAAAGATGCAATCAAGGCGGGCATATCCCTTTGCCAATGATTGACCAGATATTTGGCGACATCTTTGGACATGTTTAGCCCTCTATGCTGGGCTTTCACTATCAACGCTTGACGCCGCTGAACGTCATTTAATGAATAAAGTTGGAAATTAGTGCCCCAAGACAACCTAGATATAAGGTCAGGTAATTCTAGGGACAACTGTTTTGGAGGTTGATCCCCCGTTATTACTAAACAACTATTGTTCAGTTCACTGACTCTATTGATCAAATCAAATACAGCAATTTGCCATGCACTTTCACCCTGCAATTTTTCAATATCGTCGAGACAAATTAACCGATAATGTTCAAGCCCTATTAATACATCGGGTGACATATGTTGTTTTTCGGTAAAGCTTAAATAAATACAACTCTCACCCACTAACTCAGCCTGTTGGCAAGTCGCATACAACAAGTGGCTTTTACCCAAACCAGAATCAGAAAACAAATATGTCAGCCAATTGTTGACTTTTTTAGAATCAGATTGATTCAGTAGCTCGTTTAGATGGCTACAAACATGCACATTTTGACCGGGGATAAAACTGGCAAATGACTCTGTGTCTTTCAAGCCAACTGGCAATGACAGTTGGCTGCTTACTTGACCCAAAAGAACTCCAAACCAAGAATAGGCTGACCAAAATCATCAACAACGGGTTTTATTTTATTATCTAGACTCAGAGCACGGGTTAAATCGTCAACATCTCCCAATAAATCCAGTTCAAAGGTTGCCCTTGAACCTTGCTGCTTAATCAGCGTCGCTTCATTAACCACACTCATGTTTTCTAGTGATTTTAAGGCATGACTGTAGTAATTGAGGGAATCTATATTATTGACCACTATGTGAATTTTAGAATCTGTTCGGTCAATTTGTGTTAAATCAATGGCATATTTCTCAGATAACTGATCGGCCAATGCATCTATTAGGCCATCTGCAATGTCTAAAGGATTATCTCCTTGAACTTGACCAGCCAATAGCCCTCCCCCCTCAATCATGGTCCAGTCAGCAGACCATTTTGTCGCAGACTTCTCATCGCTCATCACACTGTTTTGCGTGGCATCAGAGGATTGATTATCTGTCAGGTAAATTCTCGCAGAAAGCACAGATGGAACCGCATAACGCTCGCTAGCTTTGGTAATTTGAGTACTAAACCCTCCCCAAATATCATAAACACTCAAGGTTTGTAAATCATCAAGATCCCATAGTGGAAACATTAATCTGATCCCTCTTTGAGCAGCCCGCGCACTTAATTGCTGATAAATTTCAGCATATTCGCTTGTTGTCGCAATTTGTCTGGCCGACCCATCTGACGATTTAATCGCTAACCAAATCAAGGTATCTGGTCGCCTTTTGTCCCACACTGGAAAACCAGCATTGCGGATCAGGTTCTCTACTCGTTGAGGATCGAAACTTATCACCAAATAAAGTTGTGCTGCTTGTTTTTCATAACTGTAAGACCTGATAAAAGGGGTTACCTTGGTCATTGCATGGGTGATTTTTTGATTGCTCAGTAAATCACTATTACCTCGTACTTTAATGAGGACTTGTTGAAGGGCGAGACTAAAAGCTTTATTTTGTGTGCGCTGGGACTGATCATTAACGGCAATCTTAGCATCGTACAAATCATCAATAACCTCAGCCTCAACGTTCTGCCAACTTAATAGCGACACAACTAACAGCATTAGTAACACCGGGTTTATTTTTATTGGCATCAGGGCCAATTCTCCTCAAAATAACTGTCTGAAAATCTTCAATAGACTATTGTCTTTTATTTGCGAACAAAATTCATCAATTGTTTATCAATCTATATACCCATTCCACTCTAAAATGATAATTTCAAGGTTATTTACGTATATAACTCACTATCTGTCGTTGGTATTATTTGTGCAAGCTGCTAAAATCTGCGCTCTTTTTTGCGGCTACAATTGAATTGAGGAAAATACGTGAGCGATAAAAATTCATCACTAAGTTATAAAGACGCTGGGGTTGATATTGATGCAGGTAACCAGTTAGTCGAAAGAATTAAATCGGTCGCAAAAAAAACTCACAGGCCCGAAGTGAAAGGTGGCTTGGGAGGTTTTGGTGCTCTATGTTCATTACCAGAAAAATATAAAAAACCTCTTCTAGTGTCAGGCACAGACGGTGTAGGCACCAAACTCAGATTGGCTATGGATTTAAAGCAACACTCTGGGATTGGCATAGATTTAGTCGCAATGTGTGTTAATGACTTGATAGTACAAGGCGCAGAGCCTTTGTTTTTCCTTGACTACTATGCCACCGGAAAATTAAATATTGATACTGCAGCAGAGGTGGTAACAGGCATTGGCAAAGGCTGTGAATTAGCTGGTTGCGCATTAATTGGCGGAGAAACCGCTGAAATGCCAGGTATGTATCATGGTGAAGATTATGATGTGGCTGGATTTTGCGTAGGCGTAGTCGAAGCAGATGATGTTATTGATGGTTCGCGAGTTGCTCACGGAGATGCACTTATTGCTTTGGGCTCTTCTGGTCCTCACTCCAATGGTTATTCCCTCATACGCAAAATTATAGAAGTATCCGCGAGTGATTTAAGTGAAACGTTAGAAGGCAAAGCCCTAAGCGAACATCTGCTTGAACCTACCCGTATTTATGTCAAAAATGTATTGTCATTATTGGAACAAATACAAGTAAACGCCATATCCCATATTACTGGTGGTGGTTTTTGGGAGAATATTCCAAGAGTGTTACCCCAAGGCACCAAGGCGGTAATTGATGGTGCGAGTTGGCAATGGCCCGCTATATTTAATTGGTTGCAACAAAAAGGTAATGTAACCACTCATGAAATGTACCGAACCTTTAATTGTGGTGTAGGTTTAATCATTGCATTACCGAGTGATAAAGCCGCCCAAGCAATTGAGATATTAAACAAGCTTGGTGAAAACGCATGGCAAATTGGTCATATTGAAAATAGTGATGGCCAACAACAGGTTGAGATCAATTAGGTGTCTGAAAAAAAATCGCAAAGCCCGCAAAAGTCTATTGTTGTTTTGGTTTCAGGCAATGGTTCTAACTTGCAAGCTATCATCGATGATATTTCTCAGCATAGAATTAACGCCAAAATTACAGCGGTTATTGCTAACCAAGCAACCGCATATGGCTTAACTCGTGCTGAAAACGCGGGTATCCCAGCACTTTGCATCGATCATAAAAACTTTGCTAGTCGAGAAGAATACGACGCAAAAATGGTTAGTTGTATCGACCAGTTCAATCCGAATCTCATTGTATTAGCTGGTTTTATGCGTATTCTTACCCCTTCCTTTGTTGAACACTTTCAAGGTAGGATGTTGAACATTCATCCATCTTTGTTGCCCAAGTACAAGGGGTTGCATACACACCAACGAGCAATTGATGCTAAAGATAGGGAACATGGGGCATCAGTACATTTTGTCACCCCAGAATTAGATGGCGGTCCAGTAGTATTGCAGTCTAAAGTGCCAGTGTTTGAGCAACAAGATGTACAAGAGTTAGCGGATCGCGTGCAACAACAAGAGCGTCAAATGTATCCTCTAGTAATTAAATGGTTTTGTGAAGATAGGCTAAAAATGATTAATAATAGAGCAGTATTGGACAACCAAGTATTAGCTGAAGAGGGTTACGCTATTGAGTAAATCGATTGTACTTTTATCCATATCCCTAATTTTAGGACTGACTTTTGGTGCAAATAATCCAGCTTATGCCGACACCGAACAATTAGTGGGTTTTGAAGCTGATTACAATGTTTATCGATTTGATAGAAATTTAGGTAGAGCTAAACTCAGCCTGAAAGTGGATGAAAACAACTTATATAGATTAGATTACTACTCAAAAGTATCCGCCTTCTTTTTATCAGACATTCGTTCTGAAACCAGTTTTTTTTCATTTAGTAATTCGCAATTACACCCTCATACCTACGCTTATAGTCGCAGTGGCACAGGTTCAAACAAAAGCATCAGAATCCACTTTGATGCTGTAAAATCAAAAGTCATCATCAATCAAGCGCAACCCATAGAATGGACTGGACAATTAGATAACCAGCTTTATCGCCTAGATGTGCAATTAAAGTTGGCTTCAGGCAAACGTGAATTTGAATATGACATAGTCAATAACAGAGGCGAGTTGCGTCACTATGAGTTAAAAGTAGTCGGCAAAGAACAACTCGACTTACCTTTTGGAATGATTGAAGGTATTAAAGTCAAAATTCTTCGAAAGAATTCTTCGAGAGAAACAATAGCGTGGTTTTCTCCACAACTAAACTATCAGTTAGTGAAGTTGAAACAGTATAAGGATGGCGATGAACAAGGTGAAATTCGTCTGAAATATTTCAAGTCTGCAGACACTCAATCAAAGTCTGAAAACTGAGCCAACACAACATCTTTCTTATACTTCTGTTGCTCTGCTATCATTTCAATTGATACAGCGCTATTTGAAATATTCATACAGAAATTAGCTATAAACTGATCCTTAAACTTGATTTTCACATAACAAAAACATACTGTTGAAAGTGTGGTCTGACCTCTAAAAGTGGAGTATTTATGCAAATTTTAATTTGGTTTTTATATGTAGTAATGACGTTAGGAGTGGTGAGCTATTTTCGAATGAAGTTAGTGAATGCCACTATAGCGATTTTTTGCCTGTTTGTGCTTGGAAGTGTATTAGGCATTATCGGTGAATTTACCTGGTTAGTATTTTTAATTGTGGCCTTGCCTCTTAATATTGAATCCGTACGTAAACAATACATCACTGAGCCAATCTTAAAAATCTACAAAAAAATCATGCCTGAAATGTCGAGCACAGAGAAAGATGCCATCGATGCTGGTACGGTTTGGTGGGATGGCGAAATTTTTAGTGGCAACCCAAATTGGCAAACCCTACATAACATTCCACAAGCTCGTCTAACGGCAGAAGAACAAGCATTTTTAGACGGTCCGGTAGAAGAGGTGTGTAAAATGTGTGATGACTGGGAAGTCACCCACAAAAATGCCGATCTGTCAGCAGATGTATGGCAGTACTTAAAAGATAATAAATTCTTCGCCATGATCATTAAAAAAGAATTTGGTGGCTTAGCTTTCTCTGCATATTGCCAATCCCGTGTGTTACAAAAATTATCGAGTGTGAGTGCTGTTTTATCCACCACGGTCGGCGTACCTAATTCCTTAGGACCTGGTGAGTTATTGCAACACTATGGTACCAAAGAACAGCAAGATCATTATTTACCAAGATTAGCGGTGGGTGACGAAATACCCTGTTTTGCCCTAACTGGCCCAGAAGCCGGATCAGATGCAGGTTCGTTACCTGATAGCGGTATTGTGTGCAAAGGCCAGTGGAAAGGAGAAGAGATACTCGGTATGCGTCTTACCTTCGATAAGCGTTATATCACCCTAGCCCCTGTTGCAACCGTTATTGGTTTAGCCTTTAAGATGTACGATCCAGACGGATTATTGGGCGAAGAAAAAGAGCTAGGTATTACCTGTGCATTGTTACCCAGAGACACTGCAGGTATGGAAATTGGTAATCGCCACTTTCCATTAAACGTTCCATTTCAAAACGGGCCTATAAGAGGCAAAGATATTTTTGTGCCATTAGAATACATCATCGGTGGTAACAAAATGATCGGCCAAGGCTGGCGTATGTTAGTAGAATGTTTGTCTGTTGGACGTGTTATTACCCTACCCTCAGCTTCTGCAGGTGGCGCTAAGAGCATTGCTCTAGCAACTGGCGCTTACGCCCGTATTCGCCGTCAATTTAAGATGCCGATAAGTAAAATGGAAGGCATCGAGGAAATGCTTGGCCGTATAGGTGGAAATGCCTACCTGATGGACGCGGTAACGTCATTTTCAACTAAAGGTATAGATTTAGGTGAGAAACCTTCTGTTATATCCGCTATCAGCAAATATCATTTAACTGAAAAAATGCGTCAGTTAGTTAATGACGCCATGGATGTGCATGGTGGTAAAGGTATTATGCTTGGGCAAAACAACTATTTGGGCCGCGCTTATCAAGGTGCGCCTATTGCGATTACGGTTGAAGGTGCCAATATTTTAACCCGTAACATGATGATTTACGGGCAAGGTGCAATGCGTTGTCATCCCTATGTATTGACAGAACTCATGGCCGCCAATAATCCTGATGAAGACGAAAGTTTGCAACAATTTGACCAAGCGGTATTTGGACATATTGGGTTTGCTATCAGCAATTTATTCCGCAGTTTATGGTTTTCATTGACAGGCGCGCGTTTTACTAAGGCACCTTTTAGTGATGAAACGGCGGGTTATTATCGTTCAATGCAACGTTATAGCTCAAACATGGCCTTTTTATCCGATGTTGCAATGGCAGTATTAGGCGGTGAATTAAAACGTCGTGAACGTATTTCTGCCCGCTTAGGTGACGTATTGAGTTATCTCTATCTTACCTCATGTGTACTGAAGCGTTTTGATGATGAAGGACGCAAAGCTGACGACTTGCCTCTGATGCACTGGGCGATGCAAGACAGTTTGCATAAGTTAGAAATTGCCTTGGAGGAGTTATTCGACAACTTCCCTTCTAAAATAATGGGTATGTCTCTCAAATTAGTTATTATGCCGTTTGGTAAAAAATACAAGCGTCCTTGTGATCAACTAGAGCATGAAGTAGCCAAAATTTTACAAACGCCATGCGAAGCTCGCAACAGATTAGGAGCAGGGCAATATTTATCTCGCGAGCAAGGTAACTTGATGGGTGATTTAGAGCAAACACTCGAAAACGTGATTGCCGCAGAGCCTATTTATAATAAGGTATGCAAAGCAGCCAAACAGTATTTGCCTTTTACCGAGTTAGAAAAGGTGGCGGATTTAGGGCTTGAGTTGCAAGTCATTACCGAAGAACAGGCGAGTTTACTCAGAGAAACTGAAAAAGGGCGATTACGCACTATCAATGTCGATGACTTTGAACATAGTGAATTAGTGCAAACGGTTGAAATAGAAAAACCAAAAGCAAAACCCAAAAGAAAACCACAAGCTACCAAGACTGCTTAAGCATTACTTTAAAGCCCTGTTAATCAGGGCTTTTTGTTTATTTCAGTAATAACAGTGCTAGAAATTGAGATGGGTGTATTACAAATAGAGCGTAAAGACCCCAAACAAGCGGCAATTTATAGAACATGGTTAAATTCCCATGTATTAAAAGCCTTCTCCGATAGAGTATTACCATTCGATACCAGTGTGGCCTTAAAGTGCGCTCAACTGCATGTGCCTAATCCAAAATCCGAACGTGATGCAATGATAAGTTCTACGTCAATTATCCATGGACTGACCTTGGTGACTCGTAATGTGAAGGACTTTAAACATATGGGGGTTGAGGTGGTAAACCCGTGGGTGGGTTGATTAATTGTGGCAAGCGAATAGCGCTCTTCACACAATTGAGAAGTACACCGCGCGGTATGCGCCAGCGCATTAACGCTAAGAACACGAGTCGCGCCATCATCCATGATGGTTTTTGCCTCGAATCCTTTCATAACGCCGCAATAAAACACGCGTTTTTTGCGTCGTTTTTGATTGTTTTGTTACATTGTCTTTAGCCACTAGTCGCCACCAGCCAATGGGCGAGAACTTCCAGATACATTAACTAGTTTCCAAGAACCACTATGTTTGCTCCATACTTGGGTTCCAGCTCCTGCGACAGATAATGCATCACCACTATGTAATATTACCGTAGCAATGAATTCGTTAACAAGGATTGCCATGTTCGTGTCAATAACAGTAACCTTAACATTGTCAAATTCCAGTGATTCATAACTTTTAAATGCAGAAAACCCCTGTTCTACCGATGCGCTAAAGGTAGCGAGGTCGTGCGTAACTGTGCCATTCTCATTTAATGAGCTGAATTTATTCTTGTCGAAAAATTCGATGTATGTTGAATGATCTAGGGATCTGGCCGCAACGACGAGCTTTTCAAATTCTTTCAATACATCTGCCTTTGTATTGGGGGCATTTTCAGCAAAGGAATTGGTAGCAAACAAGAAAAAGCTCAATGTAACAAATACTAATATACGCATAGTCTTTATAGATTTCCTAGTGAATGTAACGCTTAACATATCGGGCAATTACTTGCTGGCTATACTGCGCGAAGCGCCAGCCAGCGAGTAATTGTCCCAGCGAGCCTGCGAGCGAAATAATGTTTTTGTTAGGCATCAACGCCTCGATTTGCAATCTTAAAGAATACCAATGCACTGAAGAAACCATGAATGGAATAGACTACCAGCTCTTCGGTGTATTTTATCACACCCCATTTAGTCCTTAGTCCATTTTCAACCATCGCTCTATATGTTCCGTAATAGTTTTCACCAGAACTAAAATCGGTTCTAGTATCGGTCGACAATTCCAGCTGTAACAAGAATGCTATAGGAACAACAGCGCCAATAGTAGTTAGATAAAATAATGAGTTACGTTTTAGTTTTTTAAGTAAAAAGAAGGCTGGTAATCCAACACACAAAATAAAAGATAGCGCTACAAATAAAACAAACCCCAATATTAAAAGCTGTTGCTCATTTGAAAAATCCAAAAATCCTTGCCCCAGCACAAGAGATTCTCGTGAAAAAAGAATATATGCGAGTGGAATTTGAATAACTGTTGAAGCAAATACTGCTGCCAAAATGTTTCTCATTGATGCCTAACAATATTAATAACACGGGCTTTTGCCGAATATAAATTTTTAGTATTTTAGGCATGTTGGGTAAGTTATTACAATATAAAGTCTTTTTCTGATTACTGCATTTCGGTTTTGCAGAAATACGGCGAATGCACAAAATTATGCATATATGCGGGTGCGAAACTAAAACTGTATATAATGACTGAGTTTATTTATCCAACAATCGCCCAGCCAACCCACTTCCTCGCACACACTGCCGCCTCAAACTCAACCCCAACGCCTTACTCTCACCAAACAACATAAAAGACGTCTTTGCCCGAGTAAGTCCAGTATAAATCAACTCTCGATTCAACCCTCGCCCCTGATTATTGGCCGTAATAGGCGGCAAGCATAAATAAACCGACTCAAACTCCGACCCTTGGCTCTTATGAATAGTCATGGCATAAAGCGTTTCTAAACGAGGTAAACGACTAGGTAACAGTCCTCTTAGCTCACCTTCTGGCGTCACAAACCACACTTTCGTTAAAGAGTTATTGTCAGGGTCATGCATCACTATGCCTACATCACCATTAAACAACTTAAGCTGGTGATCATTTTTCGACAGCATCACGGGTCTACCAATATAAAAGTCTTTGCTGTTATCAATCAATCCTTGTTTGTGTAATTCGTTCTCGATCAACGCATTTAGCTGCGTAACGCCCCAATATCCACTCTTTTGGGCGCATAACACTTGTTGTTGATGCAAGTGTTTAAATGCTAGCCGTAAGTCTCCTTGTTGGATGGCTTGGGTGTATTGTTGATAAATCGGTAACAATTGCGTGATCAGTGTTTTGAGTATTTCGTTAGCCACGGTTTGCGGCGACGTTTGGGTAGGTTGATACCAATTTATATCTGTAAACTGCTGGTTATTTAACAAACTAAGGCACTGGGTAACCTGCCCTGCTTTAACTTGTTTGGCTAATTGCCCGATGCCGCTATTCTCACCAAATCGATGGCTTTTGACTAACTTCACTACATTGTCTTGGATAACACTTTGATCTTTAGTTTGAGTGGCAACAACGCCCAAATTAGGCACACAAAACAACTTAGATAAATGCTGCTGCATCGTTTCGCTATACGCCAGCAAGGTAGTATCAAAATTGTCACTTTGAACATAACTGGCGGCGCAGATGTCGGATAACACACTGCCCGTTTCTACTGAGGCGAGTTGATCTTGATCGCCTAACAATATTATCTGCGCATCTTTTGGCAGCGCGGCGAATAGTTTTGCCATTAGCGGTAAGTCGACCATGGACGCTTCATCAAGCACTAGTACGTCTAAATGTAATGGATGGTTGGCGTTGGCTTTAAAATAGGGGCTTTGTGGTTTTGCGCCTAATAAACGGTGAATGGTTTGGCACTGTTCGGGCAGGTTGGTTTGTAAGTCCTTTGGTAATTTTTGTTTTGCGGCGCTGATGGACTCGGTCAATCTAGCTGCAGCTTTGCCTGTTGGGGCGACCAATTGTACGTTAAGAATTTTGCCTTTTTTAGCGGCGAGTCCTTGTAATAAAGCGAGTAATTTTGTGACTGTAGTGGTTTTACCTGTACCCGGACCACCAGTAATAAAACTCAGTGTTTGGCTGGCAGCGATACATACCGCTATTTTCTGCCAGTCTAAGGTTTCATTATCGGTTTCATTAAACAAATCACTCAATAAAGATTGCGCAGCAGCAATATCTAAATCTAGTGTTTTAGCCGC
>Ga0115567_10000590_pt1 | contig 35550 bp, 27 predicted proteins | sample COGITO_mtgs_1204_2_FD_88679 | JGI IMG/M metagenome (GOLD analysis project Ga0115567, IMG submission 88679) | Pelagic marine microbial communities from North Sea - COGITO_mtgs_120412 | ecosystem: Environmental > Aquatic > Marine > Epipelagic | place: Germany:Helgoland, sampling site Kabeltonne...
GTACCCGCATGGTGCGCGAGTGGAACCTATTACTGGCAGACTACCCACTGGTATTGACGCCCTACCTGATGCGGCCGGGCTATCCCAGCGACTACGATGAAACTTTTGAGGGCGTCGAGGATCTTTTTCGAACTTCCATCTATAGCTACGGCGTAAATTACATAGGCATGCCCGCGGGCCACGTGCCGGTAGATTTAGTGGAGGGTCTGCCTTCGGGCGTGCAGCTGATCGGCCAGAAATGGCGGGAGGATCTTATTCTGGATGCCATGGAAGTGATTGAGAATGCGACGGGCGTAATGACGCGAAAGCTTTGGGATAGAGAGTGAGGCGATAACAGAGGTAGTAGTAAAGCTAGTAGTAAAGTTAGTACCAGTGCCAGTAACGAAGATAGCAACAGAGTAGATGAAAACCTCAGCCCCTGCCTTCGGTCGCAATAGCCAAACAAGTTGATTCATCAGACAAGGGAATACCAAGTTGTTTCGCCAGTAAAATGGCAGCCACTCCAGCCGCGCCCGAGGGCGTTGTGGTAATACTTCTTTCATCTAGATAGGTAACTGCAGCGGCAGCGTCAGACTCACTGATACAGACAAACTTGTCGGCATATTCTTGTAAGGCCGAGAACGCCAGCAGTGAGGGTTCTTTGCAGTCCAGCCTGCCCATGCTGGAGACCGGCCCTTTAACGCTTGTTAGTTCCCCGCGTTTATTGCTCTCAAAAAGACACGGTGCCGCATCGGGTTCTACCACTATGATCTGTGGCTGCGTATCCCACTGTTGCCTAATGTGCAAGGCGATAGCGGCGGCCATGCCACCCACCCCGGCCTGCAGAAAAACATGACTAGGCCAGTTATTCTTAACAAGAAAATGTTGCCGCATCTCCTGCGCCATCACGGTGTAGCCTTCCATCACCAGCGTGGGTATTTTCAGGTAGCCCGGCCAGGAACTATCCGCCAGCAGTATCTTGTCTGGTTCTCCATTTTCACATTCTTCCTGCGCCGCTTGCATGCTTTCTTCATAGATCTCGCCCGATCGGATGACATCCGCGTTGAGGCTTCTCAGCTTTGCTGCGAAGGATTCAGGCACGGTATCAGCGAGATGTACGCGGCACTTCGCATTGACCAGTTGCGCGCCCTTTGCAACCGCGATGCCGTGGTTGCCTGCACTGGCACAAACAAAGGTGAATTGTGCACACCATTTCTGCACGGGCTCTTCGAATAGTTTTTCTGCGTCGAGAGCTGAGCCATTCTCTTCCTGCCATCGATCCAACAGGACGGCCGCAACGGCATAAATTCCGCCAAGTGCCTTGAAAGCGCCCAAGTTGAATCGGGATGTTTCATCTTTGATCAGGAGTTGCGCCCCAATGGGAGTGGGCAGGGTGTGCAGTGGGGTAGGCGCATAGAAAGGGCATTGACGAATCAAGTCCCAGGGCCTTTGTGTGTCAAGTAGTAAGCGAGTCAGCATGTTTCAATTGTTCGTTCAGTGTCATTTAACTTAAACCGCCAAAATGCCTAGGTAAAGATTCAGAGTGCCGTTAAAATTTTGGCGTTTCAGTAGACCCTATGGCTCGAATTGGTCCTGTTGTATTAAGGTGCTTGCTATCCCCAATACCTCCTTTACTATCTAGAAATAGATCATACCAGTTCATGAGAGCATACATGTCGTAATTCATTCGCTACAGGTATTCGAGCTAACTTGCCGCTGCCCCCAATAGAGGAAAGTGAGGGGGCGCAGTGAGTTGTCAAATTATTCAGGTTCAGTTCCATCGTTTCAGTGACTGTATTCAATGAGAAACCATTCTATGATTGATTTAAGAAGTGACACCGTTAGTAAGCCTAACGAAGCCATGCGCGCACAGATGAGTGCGGCCCCCGTGGGGGATGACGTCTTTGGTGATGACCCAACGGTTAATGCACTCGAAGCGAAGGTCGCAAAACTAACAGGTAAAGAGTCTGCACTGCTATTGCCTTCTGGCACCCAGAGTAACCTGGTAGCCTTGCTCTCCCACTGCCAGCGAGGTGACGAGTACATCGTTGGGCAGGATTATCACACCTACCTTTACGAGGCCGGGGGTGGTGCTGTGTTTGGCAGTGTGCAACCGCAGCCGATTCCCGTCGAAACAGATGGCAGCCTGAATCTTGACGTGGTGAAGTCGCGTATCAAGCCAGACGATTCGCATTTTGCGCGCAGCAAGTTACTAGTGCTGGAGAATACCCACAACGGCAAGGTGCTTGGTCTCGACTACATGGATCAGGCTTCTCGCTTCGTTAAAGATAATGGCCTGTCCCTGCATCTCGATGGTGCTCGGGTATTCAATGCCGCGGTGGCCTTGGGGGTCGATGTGTCCGAGATCGCCAGTTATGTAGATAGTGTGTCGATCTGCTGTTCCAAGGGACTGGGTGCTCCCGTCGGCTCGCTACTTTGCGGTACAGTCGAGTTCATCGATGCGGCAAGGCGCTGGCGCAAGATGGCCGGTGGTGGCTTGCGGCAGTCAGGCATTCTGGCGGCGGCTATCGATTATGCGCTGGATAACAATGTCGATCGACTCCAGGTCGATCATGCCAATGCAAAACGTCTGGCCCAATCCCTGGCGCAGATCGATCAGATCGATGTGCTCAGCAATCAAACCAACATGGTTTTTATCGGCCTGGCCAGTCGTGAGATAGGCGAGCAATTCGCCGTGAGTGCAGCCGAGCAGGGAGTTAAAGTCATCGGTGGGCAGAGGATGCGTTTGGTGACGCATCTGGATATCGATGAAGATGACATCGCCAAAGTAGTAGGTCTATTCAGGTCGTTTTTTACAGGCAAGGAAACACTTTAGAACAAAGGCTAGGGGCACTGATAATTGAGTAACCTAAGAAACACTTTCAACTTTAGCTGGCCTGCTAAGTTATGAGTGATCCTGCTTTGCAGACATTTTTTAAAGAAGCGCGCTCTGTACTAGCCTGTCGGATTCTTCCACTACTCGTTGCAAATAAGAATCCTGCAACAGGGAAGGGTTTGCATGGATAGGTTCTGCATGCCGATTGAACATGGCGCCTGAGTGTTGCTCTATGTCCGGTGAAACCAAGAGCGGGAGGACTTTTTCAGCATATTCTTCGGCACTTTGAAACAACAATCCCATTAAGGCCTGCCGCGCTTTCAAGCTAAAGCTTCCCTCCCCAAGAATGCCCGCCATGATATTGGTCGAAATAATGCCGGGGTTCATTCCGTAGATATTCAGTGCGCGATAGCGTGTCGCGCCATCAAGGACCAAGACTTCGTTGACGACGACTCCATTGCTATGGGCGGTCTTCCAGACGTAATTGGACTGTGAATTGAAATCGTTCAGTGTTGCTTTTCTATTCTTGCCCGGAAAACCCCAAACAAATACTCTGGGTTTTGGTTTTCCTTCACTGCGATTCGTCCCCAGCCGGCCGGCTAATTCGCGAAGCAGAACAAAGCGGCTCAAGGCGCTGACAGCCATGTCTAGCTCAATGCCCTCTGTACTTGTCTTGCGCTGTGAGCCTGCGAAAATTCCCTGAGTCATGATCAAACAGTCCAGCGTTTCCGCCGGCAATTGCTGCGCGACCTTGAGCGCGTTCTTCATTTCTGAGAGATCGGTTTGAATGAAGTGAGCTCGCGGAAGATCATGATCGCGAAACTTGCGTCCGACTACCCATACCTCCGCGCCTTTCATGGCGAGTGCGCGAGCAAGTGCTCTACCGATTCCGTTGGTACCTCCGATCACTGCAATCTTGTCGCCGCTAAGCGCATCCGCAGTCAACGGTCGCCGTATCCACTGAAAATCCTTTCGAGCAGATCCAAACGCACTCATGACTTTCACCCCCTAAATAGAAGTCCAACTCACATAAATGGGTGTCAGCCGCCGATAAGTGGCTCACTCGTTCGCAGCATCTTGCTCCAGTCGGCGCGCGCCGGCGAGAATACCCGGTAGGGCATGATTGCCTTCATGGCATGAGTATTCATACATGCCGTCGGAAGGGCGCATGGGCATTTCGCCTGTCCAGGGCTGTGTGTAGAGATCTGGATCATCGATGGTGAAGGAATACAGCACTGTCTCGTCGGCGACGCGGCGGAAGCGCTCGGTGACAACTGTGTTGACCGATGGGCTGATGCCAAAACCGTTGGCTATCTCCCAATGGTTAAAATTCTTTGTGACCACTACCAGTGTGTCATCTTCGTAATAGCCCACCGAATCACCCAGCCACTTGTTATAGGGCAGGTCGCGGTGCTGCTGGTCAATCTTGACGATGCGTGCATCGTGCACCATCTCTACTACCAGCACGACATGATCGGGGCTCTGCACGATCTGCATATTGTTGTTATACACGCTGCTCAGAAAAGGCGTGCTCGAGGAAAACGCCTTCAGACAGCGATCCGACAAGGCTCTGCCCTCAGGACCGTCGCTGCGACCCAACGCTGCCGGGAAGTCATAGACAGTCTTTGCCAGCTGCCGTCTGGTGGCAGAGGCCTGTTCCTTGAACGGTATCTTGCCATTGGCAGGGTCTACAATGATGGAGGTTCGATACTTGCCGTCAATGCGTGCCAATGTATCGCCGATGCTAAAGTAGGCAGGGTCGTATCCGCCTACGTTAGTATCATCGTTCCGTCTATTGGTGCCGAAGTTCTGATAGTCATCGAGAATCTGATCCGTCGGTTCCAGCGTGCTCAGCATGGTGGCTTCGTCAATTTCCAGCCCGGCCGCCTCATACTGATCTGGCCGTTGCAGGCCGGTGCGGGTTTCATAGCTCCAAACACCCTGTAAATCCGGTGCGCCAAAACTCAAGCGCGGCGCGGTATAGTCGGCCCCCTGAGCAGCGGCGAGCGAGCTCAGTGAAATTAGCAGCAAGCCCAGAATGGTTTGGGCCTTGAAGTTGTTTAAGCTACACATGTCATTCTCCTAACGGTGCGAATAGCTATTTTGCGATTCGATGGATTCGATTCTACGGCCATTGTGGCTACTAATCAAAGAGGTCAAACGCAGGAGGCGAGCAAGAGGATTCAGAGGGATTTAAAGGAACTCAGAGGAATTTAAAGAAATTTAAAGACACATTTATAACTTAACAACCTCACGGTAGCAGCCATCGCTTGCTAGGCAATGAGTATCTCTGCTCCCTGTCTAATTTACTGGCTTCTCGATCAAAGGATCTCGAAGATAAACACCCTGGTAGCGGCGCTCGGGATGTCGCTACTGTGTATCGCACCCTGCGAGACAAAATGGACATTAGGCCGAGTGTCGGTATCGAACCAGACCACCACGGCATCGTGGTCATGGTAATGCGCTGAGCTGTTAGCGCTTGCAGTATTGAGGAGGCTCTCGTCGTATTCCCACACCCTAACCCGTTCGTTCGAGCGGCGCTCCAGCGGCGCATCGCTAGGGAATCGAGGCAGTGATGAAGCAAGTTCATTCCCACCTGTTACCGGACGCTTGATCTGAATAAAAACGGCGCGCAGTGGCTCATCGCTAATGCCGGATTCGGTGTGAGTCACGCCTGCAAGTTGAAAGGAAATACCCCACGCCGGAGTTTGCACCTCGCGGGCCTCGCCCTCATTCGAGGTGATTATTCGGTCACCCGGGCTGTAGTACACGCCAGTATGGTCATAGCGATGCCGGTGAATGGGGTAGTCCTGTTTCAGCCAGCTAATATCCCAGACGATGACGTGCTGGTTCTCCAGTATCTTGGTCGCCCCCTCACGGGGATAGGCCGGCGGTGCATCCACTTGCGCATGAGCCAGTGGGAAGACGCAAATGACCAGAAACAGCACAGCTATTCTCATGACAGTTCTCTCGTAATAGTTCTCACATAACAAAACAGGGGAAACGGGATGAAAAGTGAGAGTGGAGTAAAGACACAGCACTGTATCTTTACTCCACCTGCTGCATTAATCGACTAATGCACCGTATACCAGTGCAGCCAGTTGGCCACGGATGGCGCCTGTTCCAGGTACCGCCATGTGTTGCGTCATGCCGACCACAACCAGGTCCTCTTCCGGATCGATCCAGAAAGTGGTGGCAGCGGCCCCGCCCCAGAAGAAAGTATCTTCACTGAAGGGAATGCCAAGCTGTCCTTGATCGTTGACTACTGCAAAACCCAATCCGAACCCGGTTGCTGCGCTGAAGATCTGGTTTTCAGTGAGGTGATTCGACGCCATAAAATCAACGGTTCGCGGGCCGAGAATCCGCTCGCCATTGAGTATCCCCCCGTTCAACATCGTCTGGGCGAACTTCCAATAGTCTTCGGCGGTGGATAGTAAGCCATAGCTGCCACGATTGAAGCCATGGTCAACCGTATAACTATTCACGGACCAGGGTTGCACCAGCACGCCACCTGCGGGGGAGCCATATTCCTCATCGATAGGCACTAGCTCGCCATTGCGCATCCAATGAACAGGGCCCAGCCGAGAGGCGTTGTCGGAATCCACCCAATAGCCGGTGTCCGTCATTGCCAGTGGTTCAAACAGCTTTTCGCTCAGGTATTCATCGGCACGCATGCCAGAGAGAACTTCGACAAGGCGCAAGGCTACATCCGGGCCCACGCTATAGCGGTACTGTGACCCGGGTTGATTCATCAGCGGCAAGTCAGACAGCAGTGACATCATCTGGGAAAGCGAGGTGTCGGTGTCGAATACACCCGAGCCTACAAAACGCTCATCGTATTCGCTAGTACCCAATCCGTGAGAGAGGCCGGCGGTATGACGCAATACGTCCTGAACAGTCGGTTCTCTTTCCATCGCCACGGTCTCGTCGAGTGGCCCGTCTTGTGTGCGTAACACCCGCAAGTTTGCGAATTCTGGAATGTAGCGTGAGATTGGATCCTGTAATTGAAACCTGCCTTCCTCGTACAGCTGCATCAATGCGGTTGAGGCAATGGCTTTGGTCATGGAGTAGATGCGAAAGAGAGAGTCGGTATGCAGGGGTGTCTCGCGCTGCACATCGAGATAGCCTACCGCGCTGTGATGGACAATCTTGCCATGACGCGCCACCAGGGTGACGATGCCGGCGAGTTCCCCGTCATCTACCTTCTGCTGGAAAAACGTGTCGATGCGCTTGAGGCGGTCGGCATCGAATCCAACTTCTTCCGGTGCAACCACGGGCAGGTGGCCGTCGGCATAGACCGGAAAGCAAACTACGGCGATTAACACTATTGAACTGCTTAGAAACCGTTTTAACAACATGGCTATAACCCTCATTTTTCTTATTGGCACTACTGCCTTAAGGTATATTTTTCTTCGCTCTCTACCGGAGTTGGCAATCTTGTAGCAGGAGCATCCCGCCTTGCAATGTAGCTCCGGTGTAGGAGGGGGAAGGGTGGCTACTTCTCGTTCCTTTCTGTCATCTTACTGGATAATAGCGCTCGCCAATAGATAGGGGCAGGCTGATTTTCAGTGATTTTGGCGGTTTTGGAGATGAATGCGTTGTAGGAGTAAGCAGGGTCAGAGAAAAATAGAGTGGTTCGAGCAGCATGAGGGAGAGCTAGTAAACTACAGTCTGCTCTCTGGCTCTTCTGAACAATGTTAGTAGGGGAGGTTTGAATCTCAGCGCACAAAAAAGGGCAGTAATTTCTGCTGCCCTCTCTCTTGAAACCACTGATCTAGCCAGCCGCTACAGAGCTTACTCTTCTTGCTCACATTTCACAGACTACAGATGCCTTCCTGCAGGCAGCTCGAGTCATTTTCAGTGATAGACCAGGTCACGCTGCCACCCGTTGCAGCTCTTCCGCCGTACTGAATGCCCGCATCAGAGCCATCAGACAAATCTACCGTGGTGCTATACAGCCGCACCTGTGTCCGTAAAGGATTAGAGCTGGTGTAAATGCGAACATCAACACCCGGAAGGCCATTTACTGCAGCGCCAATCTCACCATAAGTCTTATCACAGACTCGAAGATCACCCTTCAACTCCCAGCACAGCTCGATGGCGAGTTTTAGGGCATCAAAGTCCTCAATCACCTGAGCGAATTCAGCGCGTTTGACATAGCTTTGGTAGTTGGGCAGTGCCACGGCGGCCAAAACGGCTACAATCGCAAGCGCAATCAGTATCTCGATAAGAGTAAAACCTTGGGAATCTCGCTTCATCATACAACCTCCATCCAATATTGCTGGAAAGGTACCTTTCAGCGCGGCTTTTGTTCAGATTAGAAGCTAGGAAGCTAGGGGACACTGACAACTTAACAACTTAGTGGGAGCATTTAGGTAGAGGGATTGCTTAAGTTGATAAGTTGTCAGTGTCCCCTACATTGTCCCTAATAAAATCTCAATCCAATATTACGGAAAAGGTACCTTTCAACGCGGCCTTTGTCCAGTTTAGAAGCTAGGGGACATTAACAACTTAACAACTTAACAACTTAACAACTTAAGACACCCCTCTAAGCCGAGCTTTTCCAAAAAGTTACTAAGTTATCAGTGTCCTCTCTATCCTTTACTCCCTACATTAGACAATCACGTACCACAAAAAGTCTTGTAAGGTGCTAGGTCAGCCGATGGCGGAAGCGCGTATTCTTCAAAGCCTTCGCGCTCAGTATAAGGATCGGATAACACGTCCATTAACTTCTCTATGGGCGCGTAGTTAGCCTCTTTCTCGGCTGCCTGCAGTGCCTCTTCAACGATATGATTACGCGGGATATAGAGTGGGTTAACTCCATTCATCAAAGCGATTCTTTCTTCGACAGGCAGTGTCTCGCGAGTCAGGCGCTCGGACCAAGTCGCCAGCCATCGCTTGAACGGTGCGGGCTCCAAAAATAGGTTTAACAGACCGCTCTTATTTTCCTGCAGAACATCCGCTAAGCCGCGAAACAACAAAGTAAAGTCGATACTTTGAGCTTCCATCAAATCAAACAATTCAGAAATAATTACCGGATCATTTTCCTCGCTTGTAATCAAGCCTAGCTTGGCGCGCATCAAAGCTAACCAGCTTTCCTGATAGTGCTCGGCAAAATCGTCCAGGGTTTTGCTTGCAAGCCGAACGGCTTCTTCGCTATCTACATCAATCAAAGGCAATAAGGCTTCGGCCAGTCTGGCCATATTCCACTGGCCAATATCAGCCTGACTGGCAAAGGCGTAACGCCCCTGGTGATCGATCGAGCTGAACACCGCTGCCGGGTCGTATTTGTCGATAAACGCACAAGGGCCATAGTCGATCGTTTCACCAGAAATTGTTACGTTGTCGGTGTTCATGACCCCGTGCACAAAGCCAATACTCATCCATTTAGCGATAAGCAGGGCTTGTCGTATAGCAACTGCGCGGAGAAATTCAAGGTAGGGATTGTCGGCTGTTTGCAATTCAGGGTAATGGCGGGCAATCGCATAGTCGGCCAATTGCTTAACTTTATCGCCTTCTTTGCGATTAGCGAGAAACTGAAAAGTGCCAATGCGTATATGGCTGGAGGCAACGCGTGCAAGTACCGCACCCGGAAGTGGTTCGTCGCGCATAACGCCCTCGCCGGTTGCGACCGCTGCCAGTGCGCGCGTTGTTGGAACATTAAGCACGTGCATTGCTTCACCGATAACATACTCGCGTAATACTGGCGCAAGTGCAGCTTTGCCGTCGCCACCACGGGAAAAAGGCGTCGCGCCAGAACCTTTAAGCTGAATATCTTGGCGGTTTCCATTTCGATCAATCACCTCGCCAAGCAATAATGCCCGCCCATCGCCCAGTTGCGGGTTAAAGTGACCAAATTGATGGCCCGCATAAGCCTGTGCTATCGATGAACCACCTTTTACGGTAATACCGCCCGATAAAACTGCTGCCAGCTGATCAGCTGGCAATTTATCCAGGCCAATCCCCAGGTTCTCAGCCAGTGAACGATTCAAGTAGAGAAGTTTTGGAGCAGGCGCTTCATCGCCCTTTACTTGCACATAGAAACCTTCCAGTTGCTCCGCATAGCTATTATCAAAGTTCAAACCAAGATCAATCATGTGCTCTGTCATTTACATTCCCTGCGCCAAATATGTCGGTGGCCCTATTAAGATCAAACCCAGCCAGAAGAGCAGAGTAACTTGATCGGCCTGAGTGTTCAAAGGATCAAGTTACTGCGCCCCTTAATCCAGCAACTTGGGATGGTGCGAGGGTGGGAATATACGCAGGGTCGGGCTCTTTGAATGAATAGACGTAAGTAGAAGTTAGAGAGAGGCGAAGAGAATCTAGAGAGAAGCTAGCAGACACAAATAACTTAGTAGCGTGGCGGAAGCACTTGAGTTAGAGGGGTTTCTTAAGTTGTTTAGTTGTCAGTGTCCCTCATACTGTTGGTCGCTGTTCAATCTCTTCGATTATTTGTTCCACAACATCAGTGAAAATGTTGTCGGCGTAAAATTGCCGGCCATAGGATTTCCAGTATTGGCGCACCCGTGGCATCATCAAATATGCACTAAATATTGATTTTCGTAGTACCAATAATTCAGAATCTACCAATTCGTGACTGTGCAAGTACTCGGAATTGAGCATTTCCCCGAAAAATATGGACATCTGCACGGTGAACTCGAAATTCTCTTCAGTAGTGAGCGCCTCTTCCGTCAATAGCGCCTTCGTCATCGTCTTATTCTGGCCATCAGGTGAAAACCAAGCTCTCTGGAGATCCCCGGTACGATCGCTTCTCTCAAGAGTGAATTGCGTGCGAGCCTGTTGTGTGGACTCTTGAAACTGTTGTTTTGCATGTCTGACCTGTATAGCCAGATACACTAGAGTTACCAAGGTCGCTAATGCAGCCACCAATTCACCAATGCTTCCAAGGTCTTGAATAGTCAATGCGATATCCTCTCAACTAACTTTCTCAGCAAACGGCCTAGATTGAAAATATACAGCTCGGGGCGAACCTCTTAAACTAGAAACACTGATAACTTTGCAATTTAACGAAGGCATTTGGGTTAAAGAGTTGCTTAAGTTGTTAAGTTGTTAGTGTCCCCTTGTAGTGCCTTCAATCCAAACCCGGTGCGCTCATAAAAGGCTGCCAGCAATAACGAAAAAATCCAACCAGTCATACAAAACACCGCCCAGGGCATGTACTCCACTGTGGGCACGCCCAGGGTTGTTGCCATGAAGATAGCTGATACGGTCCAGGGCATCAGCGGTTCGAGAATCGTCACCGAGTCTTCTAGCGAGCGCGACAGGTTCTCGGGGGCTAGGCCGCGTTCGCGGTAACCATCCTGGAATAAACCGCCAACGATCAGTGCGGTGACACCGCCGTGGCTTGTCAGCGCGATCATCGTTGCACCCGAAGCCAGCGTTGCTGCGATTAGCCCGAATACAGACTTCGCCCGCTCGATCATTGTCTGCAGCAGCTTGTCCAGCGCGCCGGAGACGTCCATACCCGCAGCAAGCAGAAACGCCGCAACAATGATAATAAGAGTGGTCGACATCGAGTTGACGCCGCCGCGGTTTAACAAGCTAAGCAGCATAGCACTCGGTGTATTGGCGAGGGTCTCGATCATGCCGGCATTGAATCCAGAGATGGCGCTGAGAATTGCGTTGTAGGCGCTGAAGCCGTGCACGCCAATTCCAATCACCATGGCGGAAACTGATGACACAACCATTACCAGCGCTGCTGGTTTGCGCTTGAAGGTGCCCAGAATGACAATGAGCGCGGGTATGAATACGAGCCAGCTTACTGTGTAGGCCTGTTCAATCTCGCGAAGAATCGGATGATCGAAGTCTGACCCTGCCACAGAGCTGCCGTCGGTCATAACGCCCGCAACATAGTACACCAGCAGCGCGACTACAAAGGATGGTCCTGCTGTATAGACCATATTACGAATGTGATCATAGAGATTGGCATTGGCGCCGATGGCGCAGATATTGGTCTGGTCAGACAGGGGCGACAGTTTGTCGCCGAAATAGGCGCCGGACACTACCGCACCGGCGGTTGCGGCCAGCGGCGAATCGATTGCGGCAGCCACTCCCATTAGTGCGACGCCGATAGTGCCTGCCGCCGCCCAAGATGAACCTGTCATTGACATCATCGCCGTCACCAGAAATGCGGTGATTATCATGAACTGTGGGTCGATCAACTGCACACCGTAATAGACCAGCAGTGGTATGGTGCCACTAAACATCCATGTCCCGATCAACATGCCGATGGATAACAGGATCAGGATGACCGGCAGCACGGTTGCAATTTTTTCGCCTGTCGTGCGCTGAATGGCATCCCAGTCATGGCCGTGACGGGCAGCGATAATGCCGGCGACAGTGGCAGCGACGAGCATAACCAGCACTAGCAACTCTGTGCCCATTGGCACGAAGAAGCCGCCAAGTACAAGACACAGCAGCATGGTGAGCAGGGGTAGAGCCGCTTCAAAGAAGGAGATTGGCTTAGGCATTATCGGTCTCGGCTGGGCTAGCCAAAGCAAGCGCGGTATCAAGGTCGCGCCAAAGATCCTCGGGGTCTTCAAGGCCTACGAATAATCGAATGAGTCTCGCTGGAACGCCAAAGTCAATCGCCGCGCTTGGTGCGCCTGCCTGATTGATGGAAACTTCCGCTGGCATAATCAGGCTTTCGTAGCCGCCCCAACTAACGCCGAGTCGAAATAACCCTAGAGAGTTGCAAAAAGTCGGGATGTCGATCGAATCATCGGCTTCAAAGCTGAACAGACCACCATAGCCTGTCAATGCAGAATAAGGTGCCGGACTGAGGCCGGGATGATGCACAGCGGTTACGGCAGGGTGTTCTCTGAGGCGCTTCGCAATCACTAGCGCGCTCGTCTGGTGACGTTGCAGGCGCAGCGGCAGCGTTCGCAATCCGCGTAACAACAGTGCCGCTTCCTGTGCCGATAACTTGGCACCGAGATACGGTGTTGTCTCGCTGGTTAGTTTGTCGATAAGCGCGCCGGTACCGACTAACAAGCCCGCGACGGTATCGCTGTGTCCAGAGATGTACTTCGATGCAGAGTGCACGACCAGATCAATTCCGGAATCGATGGGCTTTTGAAAAATCGGGGTTGCCCAGCTGTTATCGATGACCGTGATGACATCAGCCGCTCTTGCCAGCGTCGCGATTCTGTTGAGGTCTTGCTCTTCAAACAGCTGGGTTGTCGGGCTCTCTAGATAAAGTAACTTGGCACCGGGCAGGGCGTGCTCTATTTCTTTCAGATCGGTGCCGTCAACAAACTGAGTCGTCACTCCGAAACGGGCGCAGATTAACTGCAGTAGCCGATAGGTGTCAGGGTAACAGTGTCTGACACAGACAATCCGATCGCCAGCCTTGACTAGCCCAAGTATTGCGTTACTGATTGCCGCAATGCCGCTTGAGAATGCGAGGGCTTTCTCACCCCCTTCCAGCTGGCACATCTTCTCCAGCAAAACTGACACCGTCGGGTTATCAATGCGGGAGTAGACCGCCTGTTCGGTGTCACCTCTAAAGCGATCGACCATCGCCTGATAAGAATCGAAGGTAAAAAGCGATGTCTGGTAAATCGGTGGAGCCACAGCGCCCTTGGAGTGGCGCTGGTCATGCACAAGTAAGGTATCAACTGAGAGCCGCGTGTCTTTGTTCGCCATGTATCTACTTCTGTCTGACCGAGGGTGTTTGTTTGATAGTCAGGTTAAAACTACAGTAGTTTTTCCCTAGAGGGAATTTTTCAGTTACTCTGAGCCTATTAACTCATAAGAGGTGAAGCATGAATCGTTTACGCAGCATTTCGTCTGTAGCGGCCGGCATAGTCGTTTTCTGGGCGCTTATTGCTATGGGCGGGTGTGCCGCAGATCAGCAAATTCAGACACTCACACCGGGCGTGCTAAAAGTCGCGGTGACCACCGGCACCCCATCGAGCGAATATGATTCCCAGCTTTGGATCAGGCGCTATGTTGAGCTGTTTGCTGCCGAGCACGATCTAACTATCTCCTGGCTTGTTGTTCCCTTCAATGAATCCTGGCTTCTGGCAAGTAGAGGCGAAGTTGACCTGGTTGCTACCAACGTCGCGAGCTTCGCCGACCGCGCCTCAACTGGCGCAACTTTCTCCACGCCATTTCTTTATGAGCGACGCGCACTGCGTATCAATCCCGAAGACCGGGAGCGTTACACACACATTGATGACTTCATCGGACACACGGTCGGTGTGGTGTCTGGCATGGCGGCAGAGCGCGATGTTAATCGCCGTGCACCGGAGGGTGTTATTGTGCGAACAACCGACACGTTCGATGAGCTTTACCAGGCATTCGATAACGGACAGCTCGATGCAATCGCCGAGGCAGAATACTATTCCTTAGATGGCGAGATTATTCCCTCGCACGGCGATGAAATAATTCTGATTGATCATCATGATCTTACGCCGGGGCAGCGGGAAGAATCTGTTTTTGTCATACACGATGGAAGTCGAAACCTGCTCGCCGCGGTAAATGCCTTCGTTAACCGAACCCGGTTTCCGCTCTGACAAAATCGGGGGTCCCTTGTGACACCCAAGCCATTAATGCACGCAAGTTGCCTGGCTTGGTCGATAGAGAAGAATAAGAAAGCAAAATGCAGGCTATCAGCTGCTAGGTAGTTTCTGAGGGTGGAAAAACAGCGCTGAAAGCGTCTTCAATTAGGCGCCCATAAAACAACAACAATAAGAGAGATGCGCCTTATGGCAATCCCAGTACCGACAACTGCCCGTTGGACGAATCGATTCTCCTTCCTAATGGTCGGCATTGGCGCGTCCGTTGGCCTTGGCAATCTTTGGCGTTTTCCTTTTCAGGCTGGAGAGAATGGCGGTTCGGCTTTCGTGTTGGTCTATCTGCTATGCATCATTGGCATCGTTTATCCGGTATTAATCGGTGAGCTCGCGGTGGGCAGGCACATGGGCTTGTCAGCCGTTGGCTCAACCAAGGAAATGGCTCGAGCCGCAGGTCGCTCGCCCTGGTGGGGCCTGGTCGGCGGCATTGGTGCGTTTGCGACCTACATGGTGTTATGCATCTACGGAGTCATCTCAGGCCGCGTTCTGGCTTTCGCCGTGGCAGGCTTCAGTGGCGGCTACGTCGAAGATGCCATGCCGGCAATTTATGCGACCCCAATGCGCGCGTTTCTCTGGCAAACTCTCTTCATGGCGATAACTGTTGCGATTGTGCTGCGAGGGCTGAATAAAGGCATAGAGGGTTTTTCCCGCGTAACCATGCCAGCCTTTTTTATTATGCTCACGCTACTGTGTGTTTATTCCCTCAGTAATGGCAGTGCAGCTGCGGTTATCGAATATCTGCTCAGCCCACGTTTTGAAGAGTTAAGCCCTGAGGTTATGCTCGCGGCCTTTGGGCAGGCATTTTTCTCCGTCGTAGTTGGAGGGGCAGCCATGTTGACCTTCGGCGCTTTCATGGACGAGAAAGCAAACATTGCCAATGACGGCCTTATAATCGCCACTTCCGACACCATTGTGGCCATGGTGGCGGGCCTCATGATCTTTCCGATTGTATTTCAATTCAATCTTGATCCGGCCATGGGAATGGGATTGATTTTTAGCGCCATGCCGCTTTCTTTTATGCAAATGCCCTCAGGCTCTATGGTGGGTGGTCTGTTTTTTAGTCTCGCCGCGCTGGGCGCTCTCACCTCTTCCATTGCCATGTTGATGCTTGCCGCGGTAGCTGTCGAAGAGCAATTGCAGGTAAAGCGCAATACGGCAGTTCTGGCTCTTGGGGCCATTGCTTGGATAATAGGAGGGATAAGCGTGTTCTATCCGCATGTAAATGAAGAAATAGATTTCCTGTCAGGTCAGGTTATTCTGCCTATTGGGGGAATACTAATCGCCGTCTTTGCAGGCTGGATAGCGCCGCGGGAAGCAATGCGCCATGAGTTGGCTGGCTTGAGCGAACCCTTATTCAGCGCGTGGCGCATTATAGTGAGATATGTGGCCCCTCTGCTCGTAGGCGGCGTGTTGATATTGGGTGTCTCTGCACGCTTCTAAGTGCTGAAACCTGAGACTCGTATCAGGGGTCAGATTTAGTCTAGCGCTGCTCGTTCGCAAGATCGGTTTCGGCAGCGATATAACCAAAAGAGCTCCAACTGGAGCCGGATACTATTCGCTGCAATAGCTCATCAGAGCGTTGCCTGTCACCGCTGTAATAGAAGTAATTGGCGATACCGTAGGCAACCGCTGCATTGCTCGGGTCATCACCATTGGCCGCCATCATCTCCTCAATCGCCATTTCGCCTTTGTAGAGAAGACAGAGTTCGTGATAGCTCATGTTCTCGATTATATTCATCTCAGTCGTTATCTCATTCAGCGCAGTTGCCGCTTGAGCATCGTCCCCCATGCGCCGAAGAATCATATAGATCCAGTGTCCAGTTGAAACCAGATTGTCATCATTGCCACCGAGGTTGTAACCATTACGAAATGCGGCCAGTGCCCTTGGCCAATCCTGCTTCAGATAATAAGCCAAGCCGAGGTGATACCAGACATTACCCTGAGTGCTTGTCAGTGGGATGTTCTGGGCATTGGGCAATCCATCGGGCTCAACCTGAACGGGTAAATTCTGCATTAACTGGACTGCTTGCTCGAAGTCTGCAATTGCCCGATCAAACTCTCGAATGGATATATAGCGATGCCCGCGGTGGCGAAAAAAGCGAGGGTCTTCGGGAAATTTTTCCGCGCCCTCGGAAAAAATTTCTATTGCATGGCGATAATCTCCGGCGTAAGCAATGCGGCGGCCGTACCAGATAATATTGTCAGCGGTGTTAGGGTCTGCCTCATAACTTGCCTGTGCCGACTCAAGGTTTGCTCGCGTATCGGCACTGGGTTCTGCGGCGTAGAGTGCCTCTCCTTGCAAAGATAAAGCTTGCGCGCCCGTCGGTACTTCAGGCAATAATTCGGCCGCGTTTGCCAGGCTGAGCCAGCCACTACCCGAGGCTAGCGTAATGGTGAGAAGCAGAGTTCGGATGTTTTTCATATGGCGCGCCTAAGTCGAAGTGCTATGGGGGCGAAACGTATTCCAATCACTTTATAACGTTAGAAACGCAGGGGCAAGGGAGTCAGCCGGACAGCGTATCACAGCATCAACGGGTCGAAGCATTGAAGGCGAAGAATGAGTCGGGCTTTAAACGGGTCGAGCGGCGTGGCGATGCTCGCGGGAAGTAACTAACTGACTTCAAGTAGATAAGCTAGAGCCCGTTACAGCACCGCAGAACTAAAGAGAGTCTATTCATTGACAGTGAGAAAGGCCGCCTGTCAGTGACAGCCATGAAACACGCTCTATTGCTTATTTACAAATCTACAGCTGCTAGATAGTCTTAAGCAATTCAATTTAACTTAACTTAACTTAACTACAACAGCAGGCAGTGTGATGACAATGACTCGACGAGAATTATTAGCCACCGGTGGCTCGCTTGCTGTGGCGGCAACTGTTTTTCCCACTCTGGCAAATGCGGCAGACAATGCGAATAATAGGAAGCCGCAGCGTCTACGCCCGGGAATGACTGTGGGTCTGGTAACTCCCGCAAGCAATGTTCCAGAGGATCAAGAACTGCATATTGCCATGGACCTGGTGCGTTCCCTGGGATTTATAGCCAAGCCCTCGGCCAATCTTTTTAGTCGAACACAATATCTGGCAGGAACGGATAAGCAGAGGGCAGACGATCTCAATGCAATGTTTGCTGACCCTGAGGTCGATGCCATATTTTGCGTAAGAGGAGGTTATGGCTCTGGCAGGCTTCTGCGTTATTTAGATTACGATATGATAGCTGCCAACCCCAAAGTCATTTTGGGCTATAGTGATATCACCGCTATCTTGAATGCTATTTACCTGCGCACAGGCTTGATTACTTTTCATGGGCCAATTGCCGGCGGAAATTTTTCGGACTACACCTATGACCAATACAACCGGATCCTCGTTGAGCCAACCTCAACCACGGAAATTGGTAATCCACCTGTATTCGAAACTCGGCCCGGTGTTGTCGATTGGGAGAATCGGCTAACACCTATTGTTAGCGGCAGCGCAGAGGGTCATTTGGTGGGCGGAAACCTGTCACTCGTAGTGACACTGCTTGGCACGCCCTTTGAGCCTAATTTCGACGGTGCTATTTTGTTTCTGGAAGACGTTTCGGAGCCTCCCTATAGCGTGGACCGTATGCTGACTCATCTTTGGATGACAGGAAAACTGGAGCGGGTTGCAGGCATTGTTCTGGGCAAATTCACCGATGATGATTATGACAGCAATACCTTCAGCATGGAGCAGGTCATACGTGATCGCTTTGAGCCATTAGGTATTCCAACCCTCAGAGGCACCATGATTGGTCATATCGAAGACAAGACGGTAGTGCCAATTGGGATTCAAGCGAGGCTGGATGTTGATGCAGGAACGTTGACTTTGCTCGAGGCGGCGGTGAGTTAAAATTGGGGGCTGGCAGATAAAGTTGAATCAGAGTTAATGGTCAGAAAATCCTTGAAGGGTAGTGAGAAGATCGTCAGAGAATTATCAGAGAATAGTTAGAAAGCAGGCTTAGAACACAGGATTAGTAGTCAGGGCAGAAAGCAGAAAGCAGAAGGCAGAAGGCAGAAAGAAAGACGGAACAGACCCGCCTTATCCGTCGATTCAAACCCATTAACCTGACCCTCTGTGATTTCACATATGAGATTTTCATGTAGGTGAAAGACGCAGACTCTCGCGAGCTAGCGTAGAAATGGGAAGCCAGCAAGACGGTTTCTCGATATCAATGTAGTCTGATCTTTGTACGGCCTTAGTTGTTTTTCTATTGACCCTCTAACACTTCGCCGAGCGCAGCAATTAATGCGTCCACCTCATCTAAGGTGTTGTAGTGCGCCAAAGAAACTCTGACGACACCGCTGTTTTCTGCCAGATCAAGATATTCAACTAGCCGGCGTGCGTGGAAATCGCCGAAGCGGATTGCAACCTTGTGTTTGTCCATTGCCTTGCATAGCTCACCCGAGTCCTTGCCCCGCACTTTAAAGCTGATAGTTGGCACCCGGCGCGGGTCGTCACCGTGGGTAATGCCGATAATGCGGCAGTCATCGCGGCCGCGTAAATAGCTCAGCAATTTTTCCGCCAGCTGATTTTCATGTTGAGTAATTTGTGCAAATGCCGCCTCTATGTTTTCTCGAACAGAGCCCCCAGCGCCGCCCTGTGCGCCCAGCTGTGAAAAGTAGTCCACGATTCCCGTCGTAGAATAGGCTATTTCATAACTGGCATTGCCTGGCTCCAGTTTCGCTGGAACTTTGTCCTTGTCGTAGAAGTAGTGATAAAGGTTATCGAGTTGCGCCAACAGCTCGTATTTGCCATACAGCACAGCACCATGAGGTCCGTAAACCTTGTACAGGCTGAACGCCAGAAAATCCACATCCCATGCCCTTACATCGATAGCCCGGTGAGGTGCGTAGGCCACGCAGTCGACGCAGATCAGGGCGCTGCGCGCGTGCACAAAGTCGGCGATCTCTGCTACTGGATTGATCGTGCCCAGAATATTGGACACATGGGTTACCGCAACCAGTTTAGTGCGATCCGTCATCAGTTTCTCAAGGTCATCGAGTCTTAATTCGAGGGATTCTTTGTCCAGGCTCCAGAATTTGATCTTCACCCCGATTTCTTCCAGACTGACCCAGGGGCCAATATTAGATTCGTGATCGGACACGGTGACGATAATCTCATCTCCTTCGCGTAGCTGGCCGCGCATGCTGCGAGCGAGGTTTTGCATAGCAACGGTTGTAGATGAGGCAAACGCAATCTCTTCGGGTCGGCTCGCGTTAACCAGCGTAGCTATTGCTTCTCGGCCGGCTTGCAGCGCTGCTGCCGCCTCTAGAGAAATTTCATAGCTGCCACCGGTCTGTACGTTTTTATTGAACAGAAAATCATTCATCCGCTCCACCGCCTTGGCCAGAATCTGCGTGCCGCCTGCGTTGTCCATAAAGGCCCAGCCGTTCTTCAATCCCGGAAACTGGCTGCGAACATACTCAATATCTAACTCTGCTTGCTTGCTCAAACTACTCACTCTCTCTGATGAAGTGTAAAACTACAGACCGTAAAGACTACTCTCTTTGTCGATCACTCTTTCTGTCACGTGCCTTTAACGCACGCCTTAGTGCTGTAAAACTGCATTCACAAAATCACGTGTGCGCTGATGTTCAGGGTTATCAAAAATTTTATCTGGCGCGCCTGCTTCGACGATTTTGCCTGCGTCCATGAAGATGACCCGGTCAGCCACCTGTCTGGCGAAGCCCATCTCGTGGGTTACCACCATCATCGTCACGCCCGACACGGCAAGATCACGCATAACATCGAGCACCTCGCCTACCATTTCCGGATCTAGCGCCGAGGTTGGCTCATCGAATAACATCACCTGCGGGCCCATGGCCAGGGCGCGAGCAATTGCCACGCGCTGCTGTTGCCCGCCAGAGAGCTGTCTTGGAAATTTATCCGCCTGCGACTCGATGCCCACTCTACGCATTAGCTCATCGGCAACGGCGTTTGCTTTCTGCTCAGATAATTGCTGAACCCGCATCGGCGCCAGCACAATATTCTGCCGTATCGTCATGTGGGGAAACAGATTAAAGGATTGGAACACCATGCCTACTTCCGCGCGAGCCGTTTCATCCTGCCTGACATCGACGCCACTTATCTTCACCTTGCTGCTGTCATCAAAAGGCTCTAGCTGATTGATGCAGCGGATCAGCGTGGACTTGCCAGACCCCGACGGGCCGACAATACAAACCACTTCCCCTTTTTTAATATTCAGGTCAATGCCAGCCAGCGCTTCGAAATTGCCGAAGTGTTTGTGTAAGTTCTTGATGGAGACAATCGCCGTCACTGGGAAAACTCCTGCCGAAAGCGTTTCTCCAACCGACCCACCATAATCACCAGCGGCCATAGCAGGGCGATGTACATTACCGCGGCTACAATCAATGGTGTTGGATTAGCCTCCAGGGCCTGTGCCTGGTTTGCCTGTTTCAATAAATCAGGCATGGCTACTACCGACGCCAAAGCGGTATCCTTGATGACGTTGATGCAATTGTTGGTCAGCGGCGGTATCACAACGCGTATCGCCTGGGGCAGAATCACATCTGTCATCGTATGCCGGTAACTCAGTCCAAGTGCGTGGCAGGCCTCGAACTGCCCGCTGGGAACGGCCTCTATACCCGCCCGAAAGATCTCGGCTGTGTAGGCCCCGGAAACCAGAGAGAGTGCAACGGCCGCGGCCGTAAATGCAGAAAGCTCAATGCCGGCAAAGGGCGGTGCATAGTAGACAACAATAAGCAGCACGAGGATCGGTATCGAGCGAAAGATATCGATATAAACCTTCGCCGCAATACTGGCAGACCGCATGCCATACATTCTCACCAGCGCAACAAACAGACCCAGCATTAGACCGAAGGCGATACTGATGGCACCCAGCATCAGTGTCACACTCAATCCGGAAAGCAGCAGGGGGTAAGAATTAAGCAGCACTTCCCAGTTGAGAAACGTCTGCACAAAGCCGGCGTCTGTTCCCCCAACCGAGGTTGACAGAGGCCGGTCGATGACAGATACGGTCGAGCTGTCGGGCAGGGGCTCACTGCCGAACCATTCCCGATGTAGCTGCGCAACGAATCCACTTCGCTTCAGCTCGCTGATGACATCGTTGACCTGATCGGCGAGGGGATTGCCTCTTGCCAGAATCATGGAGTATCTCTCGCCCGTCTCGATGCGCTGTACTACCGTAAAATAGGGCTTGTCTCTGATGAAATATTCCAAGCCCGGAATATCAGAGATATAACCGTCAACCCGGCCCGATTGCACATCAAGCATGGCCGGTACAATGCCCTCGAAGCGGCGGATTTCTGCAAAATCATATTGGGAAGTATTGGCCGTCGTCCATATGTCGCCGGTAGAGCCAGTATCAACGGCGACGACCTTATCGCGCATGTCATCAAGGCTAGCGATATCACTCTGACTGTCAACGGTGAGGGATTGGGCGCTGTCATAGTAAGGCTGAACGAAGGCAACAGATTCCAGCCGTCGGTCGGTAACAGTAATGGAAGAGATGGCAATATCGATTCGGCCAGACTGCACCGCGGAGAACAGCCCACTAAACGGAATATTGACTATCTCAACCGAGGCATCCAGCTTCGCAGCGACTTCCTTAACCAGATCAATCTCGAAGCCGACGTAGTCACCTTCGGCATCCTGGAATTCCCAGGGCACATTGCCCACATTGGCGCCGACGGTAATCTCTGCCGCAGAGGCAGAACCTGAGAGCAGCAATAACGCGAGAATATAGGCGGCAGTGTCGCGCAGTCTAAAAGCTGATGAATACAAGAAAAACCCCTGTTTGGGCTATTAGATCAGAAAAGCACTAATAATGGATATCAGCAAGTTTAAAATGCAAATAAAAATGCTCCAAGGCCAGCGCGCGCCTAAAAAGTTGAGGCTGCTGATCGTTTGCTCGCTTAAGAAGTTACTACGCTGTCATGTCTCACACTGATCCGGGTCGTTTCCCCGAGGGTTTAGAGTCACAGGATAATAGGCAATGAGCAATGTTTTATCCTGTCGCCTCTATGGCCTCGGCCCGTATACAGGAGTATCCGCTCCAAACTCCAGAGCGCCCAAGTCGGGCGCCTGCCCGTTGAAGCCGTCAGTTATGCTCGGCAGTATTGCTGCGCGGTCTATTGCGGCGGAACCACTGCGTAGCCGGAAGTCGAGATCAGCCGCGTTGTAAAGAGTCTGCAGAGATTCACTATCGCGCGCATCAAGTGGCGGCACGTTGACGAAAATGTCGTAGTCTACGAGTACGCTGTTGCGATCCTGACCTGTCGCAGCTGCGTAGTCTGTGAGTGTCGCAAATTCCATGGATTCAAGCTGGGCTTCATAGTCCGGATCAGTTACATCGACGAGCGTTGTGAAGGTAGGTGCACGCCAGCGAAACGAAATGTCAGTATTCGGGTTTGGACGAAAACCATTGTAGTCTGACGATGAATAGCTGGTTAACGTAGTCACACTGAAAATTTCATCCGCCGACTGTTCACCAAGAAATAGATTGTTGCGCCAGTGTACGTTCGATGCGCCAAGAACATTTGTCTCGGACAGAATCGTATTGTTGTAAAAAATTGCACCGGCTGAACCGGCGGTTAAACGGGTCGACCCCGTTGGTAAGTGATAGGCGATATTGCGAATCCAGTAAACAGGGCCGCCGAGTGCGGGTTGATTGCAGAACGCATGAGAGGGATGATTGATAAACATATTTCGCAGGATACGAATATTGTGCATGCTGCCATCGGCTTCAATCGGATTATCGTGGCTGTTAGTAATGTAGTTGCCGTAGAAATCGATCGCGACTGGTCGGCGATCCCAATATTCCCGCGGGGGATATTTGGGCCCGTCGGGAATTCCTGGGCCCGAGGCAACTGAGCCGTCTGGATTGCCGTATGTCTCGACATTAATTCCGTCATGGAAGTCGGCGATGTAGTTATGGGCGACAACGTGACCTGGGCCATAGAGCTTGATAGCTACATAGGAATCCATCGCTGGAGGGAATATCTGATCTTCCAGTCCGGCGAATTGCTCCCATATCTGACCCTGCCAGCCGATCAGATGATCGGGATCGTTACGCCCTATAAAAGTACTGTCGGCGATATAAAAATTGCTCGACCCTGAATAGTTGGTAAATACACCCGCACCGACATTCTCAAAACGGCTGCGCTTAACGGTGAGGCCTTTGGAGCCGGCAAGAAATTGTGTCCCGGCAAGTACAGCTATCTCAGAGTTACGGAAGGTAATGCCTTCGAAGTAGGTATAATCCGCTGCACGCACATCGAACAGGGCATAATTTCCATTGCCATCAAATATAACCTCGCCATCGCCGGCTGCAACGATCGCTATCGGTCGCTCTGCTGTGCCATCGGCGGTTAGGTAATAGGTTCCGTCTAGCGGCGTTGTTCGATTCACGTTCGCATTATTGGTGTACTCGTAGCGGTTGTATTGATAGACGCCAGCATGAACAACAAGGGTATCGCCCGCACGCACTCTGGGCCGTCCCGATGTCGCCCAGTCTGTACCAGCACACCATTCGTTATACGCACACATCAGTCCCTCGAAGGCAGGCTCCAGCTTTTCGCCGCTGTGGCCATGGGGATAAACATGAAGTACCCGGCCGCCAGCATAGGGCTGAGGCTCGGCTCGAGTGCGCACCAGCGCGAGACGCTCGGCATTGCCAATTACCCCGTCGGGGTCGTTGATAATGAATCGGGCCTCATAGTCGGTGTCGGGCTTGAGATCCAGCACGCTGCCAGCGAACATATTAGGCGTGATCACGTCAACGCGAGACTCGCTGTAAATACGTTCGCCATTAAGTCGCAGTAGCGGCAGGCCATCGCGCCATTCAGTGCTGCCCTGTTCGCGATACCATACGGCTACGCTGGCATTGCGATTGTCATCCCCCTGAATTAGCCATTCAAAACCAAGATTGATCAGTGTCGGTGGTTCAGTGAACAGTTCGCCGGGGACAACGGCATTCGCATTGTCGGTCTCAAAAGGGGAGGGATCACTGGCAATCTGCGCGTAGGCAGTACCGGCAAGAAGCATGCTTAGAACGGCTAAAATACCGGTTTTGAAAGTAGTCGAAGTTTGCATAGACGCCTTGGATTCATGTGAGCTACAGGAACGATAAACAGTATCTGCGATTTCAGTCTTTGTCTACATCGAGAAAGTAGCGATAGACTCTGCTAACAACCAAGAGGCCTGTATGCGCTTGCACACTGTAGCTAGCAGCTTCCCAGATTGCATCCAGACCCAGAGCATAGTACAAATGACACAATCTAGTTGCTCCATATCTTTATTTGCACCCGACCCTATTCAGTCAACGTAGAGCTATAACAATGCAAAATTCAAAACGCCAGCTTCTGACAGGACTACTACTCTCGATTTGCCTTTCATCACTACAGGCGGCGGAATTTTCACAAATCCGGCCCGATGCCGACACCTTGATGCAATTGCCGGTTAGTAATTGGCTCAGCAATGGTGGGGATCTATACAACCGTAATTTTTCACCCCTCACACAAATTAATACGGAGAATATTGGCCAGCTGGGCCCGGTTTGGCGAACACATCTCGAGGGGTCTGGCATCGCTGCGAAATATTCAGGTGAAGCACAGCCTATTATCAATGAAGGGGTTATGTACATTATAACCGGCGCCGATGATGTCTTCGCTTTGAGCATTGAAACCGGTGAGATCTTGTGGAGCAACATGGCAAATCTCAGTGCAGAAATATCAACTATCTGCTGTGGCTGGACCAGTCGCGGAGTAGGTTTCGGCGAGGACAAAGTTTTTGTAGGGCAGCTCGACGGTGTATTAAAGGCTCTGGATAAGGAAACCGGGCAAGAGGTTTGGTCAATTCAGGCGGAAGCTTGGGAAGAGGGCTATACCATTACCAGCGCGCCACTGTATTTTAATGGCATGGTGATTAGTGGTTTCGCTGGCGCAGAATTTGCCGCACGTGGGCGTGTAAAGGCTTACAGTGCAGATGACGGTAGCTTGCTGTGGACCTTCTATACAGTGCCAGCTCCAGGTGAGTTTGGCGCCGACACCTGGCCCGCGGACAGTGACGCCTGGCAAACCGGTGGCGGCACGGTGTGGCATACCCCGGCGGTGGACCCTGAGCTTGGCATGATCTATTTCTCTACCGGCAATCCTGGCCCGGATTACAATGGCGCCATACGAGCCGGCGATAATCTCTTCACTGCTTCTATCGTAGCTTTGGATGTCTATACCGGCGAATACCGTTGGCATTTTCAGCAGGTTCATCATGATCTGTGGGACTTCGATGCGCCTAATCCGGTGGTGCTATTTGATCTGGATTATAACGGCGTGCCGCGCAAGGGTCTGGCCCAAGCTGGAAAAACCGGTTGGGTGTACATTCTCGATCGAAGCAACGGAGAACCCCTCGTTGGCATAGAGGAACGGCCAGTTCCCCAAGAGCCCCGTCAAGCGACTGCGGCCACTCAACCCTACCCGGTAGGCGACGCGTTCGTCTCTCAGACATTGGATATCCCGCCTGAAGGTTTCAACATGGTAAACAACGGTGCGATCTTCACTCCGTTTTGGGATGAGCCGGTGTTACTCCGTCGCAGTGAGGCGAACTGGCCACCCAGCACAGTAGACCCAAATAAAGGGGTAATGTACGTGTGTGCCGGTGAGCGGCAGGCGGCCTACACGACGCGCGAGGGAGTAGAGCCAGTGGAATCGGGTGATCGATTTACCGGCGGCAGCATGAGCTTTGCACCCATAGCTGTCACGGGCGTTGTTGCAGCAATGGATTTGCGAACCAACCAGCGACTGTGGTCTCAGCGCTGGTCCAGTCGTTGCTATAGCGGGCTGGTTGCCACTGCCGGTAACCTGTTGTTTGCCGGCCGTAATAATGGCCGCTTTACAGCGATGGACTCTCGTGACGGCAGCAAATTGTGGGAATTTATGACGGACGCCGGGGTCAACGCGCCACCGACTATTTTTGAACATGAAGGCGAGCAGTACGTAACCGTGTTCTCTGCAGGCAACCTGCTGGCAGGTTCTAATCGCGGCGACAGTATGTGGACGTTTAAATTGCTTGAAGAGGGTGAAGAAACGTCCATCCCTCTTGAGCAAATAACGCCACCACAGCCAAGCTCGGAGGGGCTGGCTTTATTTCGACAGACCTGTGTATTTTGTCACGGGCTTAGAGGCGAGGGTGGTCATAACGGCATGCCTCTTGAGGGCCTTGCGGCATTCGGTACCGATCATGTAGCCAGTATTATCAGTAATGGACAAAACAGCATGCCTGCGTTTGCAGACACTTTTACAGCCAGCCAAATTCGTTCTATTGCTGAACATGTTAGAACCCTTAACCCAAGAATTCCTAATCGCAATACGCGGTAAATCTTTAGGGACACTAACAAGTTAACAACTTAATAGAGCTTCTGCTCTAGTGTTCTCTATTCATTAAAGGCCTAAATTGTTAAATTGTTAAGTTGTTAGTGTCCCCCAGGTGCCTATGTGCCGGCTTATAGCCCCCGAAACAAATCCGCCACTCTATCCGTAACCGCATTCGCTTCTCTTCGACGGGCGCCGCGCAGCATATTCGCCATGCCATAGTTGCCTTCATGACAGGCATACTCATAAAGCTGAGCCTCTACTTTTGTCATAGGCAATATAGCGGTTATTTTATCGGTGAAGGTGGAGGGATCGTCGATGGTGAATTCATAGTTGATGCTGCGCTCATCAAGGCGTGTAAATCGCTCTGTGAGTACTTTGTTTTTGGAAGTGCCTAAACCATCCAGGCTCTGGGTCAGGCCATTGAAGTTGCGTGTTACTGTAACCAGCGTATCGCCATCCCAATAACCACGAGAGTCCCCCGACCAGAGCCCAAGGCTCTCATCCAGGGGCGGGCGCTCGTCGAGATAAATAATGCGCGCGTCATGAACCATCTCGGTCAGTATCACCACATGGTCTTTGTTCTGTATGATCTGCAAGTTGTTGTTATATACGCTTGGTGATAACGGGGGTCCGGAATTAAAGCCCACGAGACAGCGCTCCGATAGCCCTCGATCTTCAGGGCCATCCCGGCCAATGCCGCCGATTACAAATCTCACCGGGCGTTGCCCGGCGGTCTCTATCTCACCGCCGGGTTGATTTCTTACTCCCACACCAAGCGCAGGGATGCGTCCATTTGTTGGGTAGACGATAAGCGAAGTGCGCACATTGCCTTCGCCGCGAGCATTCTCCATCCATATACTGTCATTGTAAAAAGCTTCAGCGCCAGACGCTGACTTTATGGGAGCGTCCGCTGACCCCAGGCTAAAGCGTTTAACCTGTGCTGCGGCAATCTCGTCAGCGCTTAGGAATTGTTGTTCGCCGAAATGCTCGGGGCGTTGCAGCGGCACATTAGAGGAGAAATTCCAAACCCCCTGCAGGTCCGGTAGTCCCCATTCGGTTCGGGACACTTCATAGTCTGCGGCAGCCAGGCTTGACTGGGGAGTTAGTAGAAACAAGAACGATAGTAGAGCCAGCGAACTAGGGCGTCTCATGAGTTAGTCCATGCATTCAGTGGAATGGGTTTGTTGAATAATGGCCCAATCGATCGAGCAGTACAATTCTATTCGAGGCGAAGCGAAGCAGCAGAGGGTGGTAATACCTATGCAATTGGGAGCGGCTACAACTTAACAAGTGAAAGGAAAACCAGCAGACACAGATAGCTCTGAATTTTATTGGAAGCTTCTGGCTTGGCGGTGTTGCTTATGTTGTTAAGTTATCAGTGTCCCCTTCATGTGCCCCCTTCATGTTCCGCTTTATGGAACAGGGTCACTCCCGAAGTATCCCGAATTATTTGTTCTACCAGATGTGCGAATTCGGAACTATGCATACCAACGCGCCTTGCCCAGTAGACCGGAAACAGCTCGGAGTTCATTCCTCTATCAGCAAAGCGCTTATAGCCTTGCCAATCTGAATCTTTCATTCTTCCTTCCAGGTGTAATAAGTAGGCGTTTTCGAGAATACGTACGATGCTCCCCATTATCATTATTGCCCGTTGCAGTTCCAGTTCAGTTAATTGGGATGGACTTGATGCGAGAGCCTTGAGCCAGAATTCGCTGAGCTCTTTATCTGCCGTAACGTGTTGTAAGAATTGATTCATTTCTTGCGATACCTGCCCGGTCGAAGCGATTCGAGTTTCCTTCGTGTTGGCTCGGACCTGAATGGCCAGATAGAAGAGCGTCGCAATCACGCCAATTGCAGAAATCAGTTCAGCGATGGCGCCTAGTGCATCCCAGTTCATGTTGTTGTCCTCATGACGTCTTATAGTTGCATAACAGGCTCTTAAATCATAGGGACACTAACAATTTAACAACTTAGTGCTGTTTGAATGTTAGTGTCCCTTTAGTCTTTCTTCCTTTATTATCGCTAATTAGTCGGAATGATCCGAGTTAACTAACTTAAGGTGGTAGAGAAAAATGGCAGTCTACAGACTTACACGTTTTGCCTCGTCTGATATGGATAAGGTTAGAGAAATGACGGAAAACATGCGCGATGTATTGGAAGGTGCTGGCGCCGATTACATTGACCTTGTCTCCTATGGCAATGGCAAAGGTGTAGTCGTTGCGAAATATTCAGATCAGGCAATAATGGAAGCAGCTTCTGATATAGCCAAGAAAGCATTCGCAGACATGATCGAAGCAGGGGTGGTTGATGGCGACTCTATACATCCACACGCGGGCGAAGTCTTAAATTCTTTCTAAGCACAGAAAAATTAGGGACACTAACAAGTTAACAACTTAGTAATGTTTGGGCTTCATTGTTTTCGATTAATGGGAAGCTTAAATTGTTACGTTGTTAGTGTTTCCTTTGTCTTTCCCTCTCCCTCTCCCTCTGTTCTGTCTTTCTTTTACTCTGCCTTCTCGCTCTGGGAGATTGTTCCCGTAAGCATGAAGCTACGGCTATTTGCGGTATTGAATGAAAAGTCATCTTTCATCAGTCGAAGCTCGACTAATTCGGTAAAGCTGTCAGTAAAAGGTGTAGCTCTACCCATCCAGCTAGCTTTCACTCCGGGGAAAGAAAGCCAATAGTCTAAAGTGTGTGACCAGCGCAGCCATACCGTTTCATCGATATTTCCAGCTTCGTGCTGCTGCATTAGAAATTCCATTGAGCCAAAAAATTCATACATGATCCACATGAACCGGCTTCTCTCTTCAACTGAAAGCTTGCTCGGATCAAGAATTGATGACATAAAGAATTTATTGGCTTGGGCATCGGAGCCCATAAAACGTTGTTGGGCTGACACTCGCTCTAGAATGCGAGCAGTCATATCGGCTCGCTGAGAGCTTGTATTGCTACGTAACTGTATGGCGAGGTAGATCAAGGTGAAAATGACGCCAAAGCCGCCAATAAACTCGCCTAGTTGGGACAAGGTTTCAAGAGATATCACTATTTTTCCTCTAGAAGGATAAAGGTGTCGAGATCTTAGCAGAAATTGTTAGTGTCCCCTAAAAACCCGTCGAACATTTCCTAGGCCTCAAGTGCGCCAGGATTGCCAGCCTCCACTACAAACGAAGCGCGGGTTCTTATGGGATGACCGGGCTCGGTCACCTTATCCAAAATTTTGTAGTCTGATTGCCACAAATCTTTGCTGAGATGACAGCTGACATAGCCACGCTGGCGATTGTAGAACTTGACGTGGGCATTGTCGGAAAGTGTTTGTGCGGTAGTGTTGCTGATATCAGAGCCATCACCGCCAGAGGTAATTGAGGTGCCAACGAATTCGGTTGCAATAACTTCACTGCTTTCATTGCTGAAGTCGGACAGGATATTGTTTACCCAGTTACTGTGTATGTCGCCTGTCAGCACAATCGGGTTGGGTGTTTGTACCGCTTTGAGTCTTGCCAATAATTCATCTCGCTCGTCGGGATAGCCATCCCATATATCCATCAAGTACATCTCCTCTTCTTGTTCATTGCGCCGCAACAAACGCCCCATCATTACTTGTTGTGCCATCACGTTCCAAGTTGTATCGCTAGTGCGTAGGCGTTGGAATAGCCAGTCTTTTTGAGCCTCCCCCAATAGAGTTCTATTAGGCTCTCGATGTTGACCACAGCCAGGCTTCATGCCGTCACCACAGGCCTGATCATTACGGTACTGGCGAGTGTCCAGTATTGTCATGTCCATTAACGTGCCGAACTGCAAAGGGCGATAAATTTGCATCGAGGCCCCCTGCCTGCCGGACGGTAAACGTATGGGCATGAATTCATAGAAAGCTTGATAGGCAGCAGCCCGACGAATGAGTAGCTGCTCCGGGGTTTGCTCATCGACGGCAATAGCGTTAGCGTAGTTGTCGTCAACCTCATGGTCATCCCAGGTTACTGCCCAGGGCGCAGATGCGTGAGCAGCCTGTAAATCTGAGTCGCGCTTGTACAATTCATATCGCGCGCGATAATCATCCAGCGTATAAATTTCCGGCGCATTGTGATGGCGAACATTATTGGCTCCCCAGGTTTCTTCGTAAATATAATCACCGAGGTGCACAATCAAGTCGAAGCGTTCTTTCGCCATATGATCCAGAGCGGTGAAGTAGCCGTGCTCATATTGTTGGCAGGAAGCGAAGCCAAAGCGAAAGCTCTCAGGCGTAGCATCTAGTGCTGGCGCAGTTTTAGTTCTGCCCACGCTGCTAACTTCACCACCAATCATCCAGCGGTAGTAATATTCTTTGTCCGGGTTCAAGCCTTGTAAGTCCAGGTGCACGGAATAACCTAATTCCGGCAAGGCGGCTGCACTGCCTTTACGATAAATAGTTGAGAAGTTGGCGGTTTCAGCTATCTCATAGTCCACCGCCACGGGCTCGTTTCTGCTGAGCGTATTGCCCAGTGTTTCACGCGCCAATCGTGTCCAAATAACCACAGAGTCAGGTCGGGGGTCGCCGGAGGCCACGCCCAGATAAAATGGATTAGCTGAAACTCTAGCTAGCCGGGTGGCTCCCAATGCGGATGCAGACAATGTGCTTGCCGCCAGCAGTGTAGTGAGGTGCATGCCCTGCCGGAGGAAAGTGCGTCTATTGAATGCCATGATAATTCACCTTGAACATATTGGGGAGACTGCCCTTTTAACCACGTAAGCTCGGTTTTTATGATGTCACCATTGGGGGAAGATAGCTTATATTGAGCCCTTAAGTTGTTAGCTTGTTTGTGTCTCTATCTTTCTCTTCCCTATCCTTCTCTATTTTTTCACTATCTTTTTTACGGCGAAGGCTCGATACGCAACAGTGCGCCATCGTCTTCGTCCGTCAATAAATACAGCAGCCCATCAGGACCTTCCCGCACTTCTCTAATTCGTTGCCGCAGCTCGGTTAACATGCTTTCACGTCGCAACTCCTCGGTTCGCTCGTTGAAGACGATGCGCTGTAGGTGCCCGGTGCCGGGTATGCCGCCCTGACGGAGAGAGCCGACGAAGAGGTTGCCTTTCCATGCCGGAAATTTTTCGCCGGTGTAGACAGTCATACCCGCGGCAGCGATGGCGGGAAGCCAAACTAACAGCGGCGATTCCACTCCTTCGCGGGTAGGATGCTCGGTAACTCGCTCACCAGAGTAGTAGCGCCCGAAGCTTAACTCAGGCCAGCCGTAATTGCGGCCGGGTGCGAGTATGTTGATTTCATCACCGCCGTTGGGGCCGTTCTCGTGTTGCCACAGCTCTCCCGTCAGCGGATGGAGCATGAGCCCCAGGGTGTTGCGGTGACCTAGAGTATAAATCTCCGGTCGATAACCCCGATTAATGAACGGGTTGTCAGCTGGCGCAGTGCCGTCGTCTTCCATCCGCAGCACTTTGCCGCGCAGACTCATTGGCTCTTGGGCAACATTTTCGATGCGCCCGCCGGTGGACATATAGAGTTTGCGATCGCCTCCGAAAGCGATACGACTGTTGAGACCCGAGTTACCCTCGTAGGCCTCAGTCACGATGAGATCCCGCACGTCGATGAGCGCGCCAGCCTCGAGCCGGCCCATCGCCAGTGCCGGTGCTCCCCAGCCGTTTTCCATGGGCTTGGTATAAGTGAGGTAGACCAGGCGATTCTCGGCGAAATCCGGATGTAGCGCTACGTCCTGAAGCCCGCCGTTGCCCTCGCTTCTTACCTCGGGCACACCAGAGATGGCTTGGGGATCGAGCACGCCGTCACGAATGACTCGAAGGCGGCCGGGTCGCTCGGTTACGAGTAAGTCGCCATCGGGCATAAATGCAATGGCCCAGGGATGAGAGAGGCCGCTGGCTACTACACTCACCTGAATCTTGTGCTGTTCGGCGGTATCGAAGGTCCAAGGCCCGGCGCCCAAAGGCGGTACAGGGATGCCAATGGGTTGGCCATGGGCGAAGCCAGTTACGAGCAGGCCCAAGAATAGGAGTTTTTTGATAGGGCTGGATTGATTGTGTTGCATAAGCATCTCTCCTGCGGGTGTATAGAGAGAATAAAGCGGCATCAACAATTTAACAACTTTAGCTCGGTTTTTTTTGGCGCCCCTGTTGTGAGGCGACAGCTTACCTTGAGCTTTTAGGTTGATAAGTTGCTAGTGTATTAGTTTTTCTGTTCCTATCTTCTCCTCTACCTATCTTTATATGCCTCTACACTTATCAAGTTGAGCTTAAAAGGACCATCTGTTTTGTCGTACTGATACAAAGCGAATTCAGCAATCTGACTAGTATCGAGTTCGGGGCCATCGAGCTTGAACCCTCGAAACTGAGGTAAAAAATTCACGAATGGAATATCGATAACGCTTGTTTCATCAGCCACCGTGTCGAAATCAGCCCAATAATTAATTCGCCGTCCACGCCATAGAGCATCCGTTTGTATTCCCCAAGTGTAACGACGTCCGTCAGCCTTAACCTTCACTCTTATTCCAGTGTAAGCGGTCAAGTCCAGCTTTAAAGGTTGTGTGCGGATAGAGCTGAAACCGCCGCCGTTCGTATTGGTGTTGCCAGAAAAAAGCAGCTCCTGCGCAGAGATAACAAACCCGCCTTGGCTTCTGCCTCCCATGACATTATCGTTTTGTACGTACCAGCCAAAGTCAGGGCCCTCGGCAGTAAAACTAGTAAGAAGTAGGCTGTCCAATTCGTCAGACTCCGAGGCGCTGAGAGGTGCAAATATGAGAGGTGCGCACAGTAGGGCCAGCAACATTAGGCTGCACAACAGGGCGTTTGAATGTGAAAAATAGGGTTTGTTAACGTGCATGGCATTAATACGCTGCTATTCACTGGTTTGGTTCAACTCTTTGTTCCAGCCAAATGATCCGAGCTTGAGTAGGCAGCTTCTGCGCTATACTACTGATCGAACCCGACTCCTCTATTAAGATTATGCCTCTGCTTCCCACCAATATTCATCTACCGGTTACCGAGATTCTCGAAGAGTTGAAGTCGACTCTGGCGGGGCGCCAGGAAGCCATTCTGCAGGCACCACCCGGCGCCGGAAAAACCAGCCTTGTTCCGCTGGCTCTGCTGGAAGAGCCTTGGTTGGGCGACAAGAAAATCTTGATGCTGGAGCCGCGACGCATTGCAACCCGCGCTGCGGCGCACAGGATGGCGGACCTGATTCAGGAGCCTGTGGGTCAGACCGTGGGGTATCGCATGCGACTTGATACTAAGGTTTCGCGTCATACAAAGATCGAAGTGATTACCGAAGGCATCCTCACCCGCATGCTTCAGGATGACCCCTCCCTTGTCGATGTTGGGCTGGTTATCTTCGATGAGTTTCATGAGCGTAGCCTGGACGCGGATCTGGCGCTTGCCTTGTGCTTAAAGGGAAGGTCGCTGTTCAGGGAGGACGATCCACTTAAAGTACTTATCATGTCGGCAACGCTAGACAGCCAGAAGCTGGAAGAACTCACTAAGGCACCAGTTGTTCAAAGCGAAGGAAAACAATATCCAGTAGATATCATCTACGGTAAATCCAGCCAGCCGAAAGACTCCATCTCTGACAAGACTGTTGCGGCAGCTCTAAGCGCATTAACTGATAACCCCAATAGCAGTATTCTGGTTTTTCTACCTGGCCAAGGCGAAATCAGGCGAGTGGAGGACTCACTTGCCCTAGAGCTGCACAGCAGAAAGATCAGCGACGTGCAGCTGCGAACTCTCTACGGCAACCTTTCTCTGGAGGCACAACAAGCCGCTATCGCACCGGTAGCAAACGCTGGTGAACGAAAAATCGTACTTGCAACGAACATAGCGGAGACCAGCTTAACGATCGAAGGTGTAGATGTTGTTATCGACTCCGGTCTCGCCCGCGAACCTGTCTTCGATCCAACATCGGGTATGACGCGGTTGCATACGCGCAAGATCTCCCAGGCATCGAGCACCCAAAGAATGGGCCGAGCCGGTAGGTTACGCCCGGGCAAATGTTATAGGCTCTGGTCAAAGAGCCAGCAAGACCAGATGGCCCCTCATGCAACGCCGGAGATACTGAACGCCGACCTGACCCCGCTTGCGCTGCAACTTCTACAATGGGGCATCGATGATCCCAAGGAGCTCGCCTGGCTGGACCCGCCCGGCAGCGGTCCTTGGCAGCAGGCAGTATCGTTGTTGATGAAACTCGGCGCGTTAGTGAAAAGTGATCACGGCCTGAGACTGAGCGGGCACGGTACGCAGATGGCAAAACTGGCCGCACACCCACGTCTTGCGCACATGCTGCTATGTGGAAAATCGATTGGGCAGGGGAGCAAAGCCAGTCTGCTTGCGAGCATCCTGTCCGATCGCGACCCCTTTGGTCGGGACACGCCGGATATGAACGAGAGACTTGATATCCTGCTGGGGAAAGCAAAATGCCCGAGCCAACATCGCGGTTGGTATCATCGTAGCCATCAACTTGCCGAACAGTTCGCTGCGCAAATTAATGGGCTGAAAATTAAGCCCCCCGCGCAATTACTACCGAGCGATCAAGTAACGGGCTATCTCATCGCCTGCGCCTATCCCGATCGAATTGCCAGGAGCCGCCATGCGGGTGGTTTTCAACTAGCGAACGGCCGTGGGGTTAGCATCGCCGGAAACCATGTCCTGGAAAAATCGAAGTGGCTTGCCGTTGCCGAAGCCGGGGGACTGGCAAAATCAACAGGCGACATGATCCATTCGGCGGCGACTTTGGACGAAGCACTGTTTGAATCAATACTCGCAGACCAGGTTGTAGAGAAC
>Ga0115567_10000591_pt1 | contig 35455 bp, 35 predicted proteins | sample COGITO_mtgs_1204_2_FD_88679 | JGI IMG/M metagenome (GOLD analysis project Ga0115567, IMG submission 88679) | Pelagic marine microbial communities from North Sea - COGITO_mtgs_120412 | ecosystem: Environmental > Aquatic > Marine > Epipelagic | place: Germany:Helgoland, sampling site Kabeltonne...
TGAATTTAAAAGGGCGCTGACCTTAAAGTTTAAGTTATTAGAAAAGCCCATGCTTAGTGGAAACGAACTTCCAAGCTTTACATAAGTAGATTTTGTGAAAAAATCCAATGTTATTGGATCGTAAAAAACGCCTCCGTCAAACTCAATAGGGAGCCTGAAGTGATTTGAAGTGTAATTTGCTCTATAAGACACTTGGTTTGTTATTGAGTCCGATGTCGCTGAAAGCGCATAGGCGTGGAGACCTAATGGGTCCTGGCCTCCGGTGCCTACTCCATATAAAAACTCTCCGGAAAACCCATAGGGACTAACTACAAAATTAGGCGTTATATAATGCGGAAGCAGTTTGGTAAAAGAAGAGTAAGTGTTAACATCTGTGAAATTTTTTGGTTTTATTTCAGAGATTTCATATTTAGGAAGTTTTAACAGTGGGGGTTTCGAGCTTTTAAGTTCAGAGATTTTTTTATCAGCAATGAAAAACCCTTTAGAGGAAATATCGGAAACCACCAACCTGTCTTTACCTCTAGGTGAAAACTGTTGAAGACCTTGGTCAACCGCTGTTTTTTCAAGACTGCCCAATTTAATTAGTTCTTTTTGGCCCTTGTTTTCGTAAAGAGCCCAAAAGCCATGCTTGTTCTTTTCTAAATCTAGAATGTGTTCAGCTGAAAAAAGTTCAGATTTTTTCAAACTTCTGAAACTATGTGAAATAAGTCTCTCGTTCAAACCTGGAGCTTTAATAGAGTAAGCCACACTTCCTCCGCCTACTAAAAGAGGGTTGCTTAACCGGGTTTCCCCGTCTGTTTTGACGATTTTTGATGCTTTAGACCAGTTTACTTTTTTATCAAAATTGATGCTCTTCAAAAGAGTGATGTTTTGTCGCTCAAGAGATGCTGTTAACAAAAGCAGCCCCTTGTTTGAAATATCGAAGCCTTTGATATTTTGGTCAGTTTTGAGTCTAGTTGTTTTGCTCGTTTTAATGTCAAACTTATATAAAGAGTATATTTGGTGATCTCTTTTGAAAATTCTTAGTGAAAGGTAATAAACAGAGCCTTCAAAAACTCTGAGTTGGATGATGTTTCTAGCTTTTAAGAGAGCCTTTTGTTTTCCATCTTTTGTTTGTTTGATTATTTTATCAAATAAAAAAGGATCAAGCTGACTAAAATACAAAGTCTGATCGCTTTCACTCCAAAAGGGCAGTGTGCCGAGTTCCTTTTCACTTGGTTTCTTTTCAACTTTTTTCTTTCTGCTAAAGAGTTTGCGCCAAGATTTATAAACAGAAGTTCCGGTTGTTCTCTTATAGGCGCCGTTGATAGTGTAAGGTAGACGTCCTGAAAGCCGGCGGTGAAGTTTTGAAGCAGAATTTAGGTTGTTTGTCCCGAGCATGTCCTGATTCAACCAGCCTCCATATATGTAAGGCGCTGAACCAAAAGGGTAGAGGTTGGTGTCTTGCTCATTGGCAATAGCGACATTAAAAGCTTTGAGTTCTTCTTTATAGGCGCCAAAAGAACCTGAGCGGAGTCTTCCACCATTTGAAAGATGAGATTCTGTGTAAACAGCAATGCCCTCTTGATACCACGTGGGTTGAAAATAACCTGGAGAAACAGTGCTGCCTAACAACCACCTCATAGGTGTGAACAAGCCTTTAGTATTGTGAAAACTTAAAATATGAGTGTACTCATGGATTAAAAGTTCCAAGAGCCAATCATTATATTGCCCGACACTTGATGTGGAATCTGGAGTGATTGGTTGGAGACTGATGATGGGGTAGGGAAAAAAAGTAGCACTACCGTTTGAAAATCCTTTGGTGTGATCCACTATTATATAAGTGTTTTGAGGGTGTTTTTTAGCGAATTTTTGAAGTCTTTTAAAGGCCTCTTCCGCTTTGTTTGCAACGCTTTGGCCGTATTTTTCTAAATCTTTTTTAACAACGACCGTAAAGTGGGGTGTTTTGATTTCTACCCATGAATACTTGTAGGGAAGTAGGGCTTCAGAAAATGTGCCTTGAAAAAGAATAAAGATAAAAGAGCAGCGGGCTAAATATGTGAGTAGTCTTCTTGCTAGTTTAAAGTGGTGCTGTTTCATTTTTAATTATCCTAACATTTGACTTGAGTTGAGAAAAATTTAGAATTAGCGTATATTTATATTTTAAGGAGATAAAGTATATGCGAAAATTAATCTACCTAGCGGTCTGTGTTGTTCTTTCTTTAAGTTTAACAAACTGTGCGAGTAAAAAGAAAAAAACTGGTGATGACGGCATTGCTATTCTCCAACCAGATTCAGGTGCTGATTCAAGTGGTAACCTTTTAGGTGGTGTTTCGGGTGATGGAAATGTACTAGACACAACTGGTGTGATTGATCCGGGCTTGAGTTTAACAGTTTCAGGAAGTGACACTGGAAGCCTCGAAGGTCTTTACACAGTAAACTTTGAATACGACAAAGCTAGGCTGACTGATGAGTCTAGAGCTCTTCTTGCAAGCAACGTTGATTGGATCAAATCGAACCCATCAAAAATTGTTCAGCTTGAAGGACATTGCGATGAAAGAGGCTCAACAGAATACAACCTTGCACTAGGCGACAGAAGAGCGCGCTCAGTAAAAGAATATCTTGTTTCTCTTGGTGTTGATGCTTCAAATTTGATTGTGATTTCTTACGGTAAAGAAAAGCCAATTTCTACTGGCGACTCTGAGTCTGATCACTTCAAAAACAGAAGAGTGAACTTTCTTCCAATCGAACAGTAGATTCATGTTTGATGATGGTGACAAAGGGCTTTTAAAGGCCCTTTTTTTATGTCTAACGCTCTCTTTTTTGCTTGGGGCTTGTGCAGGTCGCCCGCCTTTGGTCGAGCAGGCTAAGGCTGTTGAGGCTCAAAAATTTGCGAAACAGAGCTACGCACTCAAATATGCTGCCCCTTTGTACAGAAGAGGGTTGCTTTACCTAAAAGATGCTCATAAAAAGTTTGAAAAACGTGTTTATGAAAAATCTCGTAAATCTTATGATATAGCGAGGCGCTACTTTGAAAAAAGTGAAACTAAAGCTAGAATAACACAAATTAAAAAAGGGGGAGAGTTTTGAAATCTCTTATTCTTACATTTGTATCTTTAACATTATTTGGCTGCGCAAATTTAAATCTCCGTGATGGAAACAGTTCACCAACTTATAAAAAAGAACCGCCACAGGTTGTTGCACTCAGGCAACAGGTTGCAGATCTAAAAGCAAAAAACCTTTCATATGAAGAGCAGTTCAGGCTCAGTTCTGGAAAAGTTGAAGAGCTTGAAATTATGAACAGGCGTATGGAGGACTCATCCACCAAAAGATTGGGTGAAGAAAGTCAAGAGCTGCAAGCATACAAAGAGTCTGTGTCTGAACTTGTTGCGGAAAAGAAAAGACTTGAAACAGAAGTCCTTAGATTAAAAGATGAAAACAAAACATTATCTGGCTCTGTTAAAGCTGCAAAGCGGACTGCTAAAGAGCATCTAGAAATAGGAAATAAACTTTTTGATGATAAAAAGTGGTCAGAAGCAGCGGCTGAATTTCAAGCTTTTCGTGAAAAAACAGGCAACAAGCAGAATGAGGACTACGCTCTTTCTACTTACAAAATTGGTGTCTGCTTTCAAGAGTTGGGCTTGAAAAACGAAGCTAGAACTTTTTACAAATCGGTAGTTGCAAAGCATAAGAAGACCAGAGCCTCTAAATTTGCTCAGTACCGATTAGAAAACATGAAGTAAATGCCTAAAACTTTAGTATTGGGCATTGAAACAAGCTGTGATGACACCTCTGTGGCTTTAGTCAAAAGTAGTGGTGAAGTTGTGTCTTTAAAAAAATGGACAGCTGATGACGACCATATTGTTTTTGGCGGGATCATTCCAGAAAGAGCCTCAAGAAATCACTTAAAGAGTCTAACGCCACTTATAGAAAAAATTCTTCAAGAGAACAATTTAGAGCCCAAAGACCTAAAAGGTTTGGCGGTCACCAATAGGCCCGGTCTCATTGGGTCCCTTATTGTGGGTGTCACTACGGCGCAAACATTAGCAGAGCTTTTAGATTTGCCACTTGTTGGCGTGAATCATTTAGAGGGACACTTACTATCTCCCTGGCTTTTTGAAAATAAAGAAAAGCCAAAAGACCTAATGCACTCCTATCCACAAATTAGCCTTATTGTGAGTGGTGGCCACACACAGTTGGTTTTGATTGAAAGCCTGGGTTCTTATAAAATTTTAGGCCGCACACTTGATGATGCTGTTGGTGAGGCTCTCGATAAATTTTCTAATATTGTTGGTATGGGTTTCCCTGGCGGACCAAAAGTCGATGAGGCTGCAAAAAGTGGTGATAAAAAAGCTTACGACTTTCCAAGACCAATGATGCGTACAGAAGACTATCAATTTAGTTTTTCAGGTTTAAAAGCTGCGGGAGCAAGAACAGTTGAGGGCATTTTAAAAACTAAGAAGGATTTGACTGGGAATGAGGTCAATAACCTTTGTGCTTCATACTTAGAAAGCGCAGTTGAGGTTTTGTCTTTTAAACTTAAGAAGGCTTTAGAAGAGTTTAAGCCAAAAGTTTTTACAGTGGTCGGTGGTGTGAGTGCAAACTCTCAGTTGAGATCTCGTATGGAGAATCTTTCAAAAGAAACGGGAATTCCCTATGAGTCAGCAAAGCTCAAGTACTGCACTGACAACGGAGCAATGATTGGTTTGGCAGGTGCTTTGAGAATTGAAAATGATCTTGTTCCTGAAGAGCAAAGTGTTTTAAAAACATACGCAAGGTCTCAACCGGAGGATTTTAGATGAAAAGAGATGAAGTGAAAAATCTTTTATCTGAACTTGGTATCAAGCCTTTAAAGTCTTTGGGGCAAAATTTTTTAATTGATGAAAACATTGTTCATAAAATTTGTAGCTTTAAAGAGCTTAATACTTTTTCTCACATCTTTGAGATTGGACCAGGACTTGGAAGTTTAACCAGCAAGATGGAAGGTTTTAAAGAAAAGCTTACCTTGATTGAGCTGGACAGAACGCTCGCTGGCTACTGGTCTAATAAAGGTTTTGAAGTTTTACATTCTGACGCTCTTAAATTTGAATGGTCTAAAGCTCCTGAAAATTCAATCTTGATTTCTAATCTGCCATATCAAATTTCGTCTAGGCTTTTGATGGAGCTTTTCATGACGCCAAACAATTTGGACGCCATGGTTTTGATGTTTCAAAAAGAGGTGGGTGAACGCATTAGGGCCTTGCCAGAAGATAAAAAAACTTATGGCCTGCTGTCTATAATTTGTGATTTATTTTGGAATGTGAAAACTGTAGCTAAGGCACCTGGACAGTGTTTTTACCCTCCGCCAGAAATCGAATCTGTTGTTTTGGGTTTTGAAAAAAAGGACTTTCCAGCTGAGATCAACCGCAAAGCATTTGTGAATCATTTAAAAATGCTTTTTGCGGCAAGACGTAAAAAAATTGGTGGATCTTTTAAAAAACTTAAGTCAGAACTAAATGAGAAAGCTTTGTCTTATATGGATTTGCGCCCAGATGCCTTAAACCCACAAGAGCATTTAGAGCTTTTTATGGAGATAGGTAAGTAATGGCCAGTCAAAAACCTAAAAAATCCTTTTTACTTCAAAATAAAAAAGCCAGACACAATTACGAGATTCTTGAAACTCTCGAGGCGGGTCTTAGTCTAACCGGTAGTGAAGTGAAAGTGCTCCGCGAAAAACAAGGAAGCATATTAGAAGCTTTTTTTGTTTTTAAAAAAGCAGAGCTTTGGATGCAGAACTCTCACATACCTGAATACAAAAACGGCGGATACGCTAACCATGTGCCCTTAAGACTTCGAAAACTTCTTATGCACCGAGAGGAGCTCGACAGGCTTTTTTCTTTAGTGAAAGAAAAAGGCGTCACACTAGTTCCCATAAAAATTTATGACAAAGCTGGTCACATCAAACTTTTGATGGGTGTAGGTAAAGGCAAAACCAGAGGCGACAAGCGTCAGGCTGTTAAGGCAAAAGCCGACAAGAAGCAGATGAAAGAGCATTTGAGGTAGAGGACTGCCTTAAGCACTTTTTTTATTAGTCCATTCATTAGCGAAGAAATTTTCGTTGAAAACTGATAAAATTAACACCCATTTTCCTTTGGAGATGGTGGATTCTTCAAAAACGTAATTACCAAGGGTGTTATTGTATTTTGATTCAAAAAGCTTTTCTTTTCTATGCGCGATACTGAAAACAGAATTTTCTACATCAACAAAAAATCTCAGATCTGAATATATAAAAACATAAGAAATTAATTTTCCATTTTCACAATATGGCGTGTATGAATATTCAAGATTTTTAATTATACTTGGATCAGCCTTGTTTTGTACTACAGATGAAATATTTTTCAATGATTCACTTAGAGTTTCAACAAAGTAACTCTTGTCTTTTTTTAGAAAAAATATATCGATCTTTAGATCACTGACCTTTTCGTCTAAATATGTGATTTTATCATTTAAAACATGGTTGTTTTCGATGTCTTTATCGCTCAATTTATTATTTTTGTGCTCGTTAATTTTATTGATGTTGAGCTGAAGCTTAAATAAGCAATAAAATATAACAACTAGTAAAAATTCAATAAACTGATCATACATATGTATCTATCGTAATAACAAACAGCATTCTAAAATACATTGCACAAGAGATTAATGTCGAGCCTTGAAGGTTGGCAGTTAGTTTATCGTAAGCCCTGCAATAGGCTTAACAGTAACTTTTTCAGCCTGTTCTACCTTTGCTTCGCTGCTTACTTTTTTATTCAAAGAGCTTTGTTCAGCACTCTGCAGTGGAAGATAACCGAAGGCGGCTACCATGAAAACAATTGCGCGGATTCTATTGATGTTAAACTTCATACTTTTCATTCGGATTTAATTGAGAATTTTCTTATTTAGAACAGGTTAACTTTTGAGTGCTGTTTCAACTTGATACAGGGTCTAAAATTCTTTTCTATAAACTGTTTAAGTTTTTAACCATATGGAATTTACTGTTGCAAATTCCTTTCCAACTGTTACAAGCCGCTGATTTAAATGAGCTTTTTGAGAGCCGAAGGCACATCGAAGACCAAATCCTTCTTAAGATGAGACAGTTCGGCCCAATCACCAGCTTTAAGGTGACTCACCTTGAGATTGCCAATCGAGATGCGTCTCAAACGCATCACGCTATAGCCAAGTTTTTCCATCATTTTTCTAATCAATCTATTGCGACCCTCAACAACTGTTATCCTGACCCAAGTGTGTGTGCCTGTCGTTGATTTTTTTACAGTCTCGACTTTTACAGCCTTCGCCTTACCGCCAGGGATGGTCACGCCTCTAACTAGCTTGTCAGCATCTTTTTGTAAAAACTTGCCTTCAACTTTAACTTCGTAAGTTTTGGGAACGTTCTTATTTGGATGAAGAATGTTCTGTGCGTAGTCGCCATCGTTAGTTAAAATCAAAAGACCTTCAGAGTTCCAATCTAATCTGCCAACAGGAAAGAGTTTTAACTTGCTGTACTTTTTAGGAATAATTTCTAAAATAGTTGGCCGATCAAGTGGATCATCTAAAGTGGTGAGCACTGAACGTGGTTTGTAGACCACAAGATAAGTGAATTCTTCAACCAATTTTAAAAGCTGCTTTTTAAAAAAAATCTGGTCTTCATTTGGATCAATCTTTAAACCCATTTCGTAGACCACCTTGCCGTTTACACGTACAAGACCGTCTTCAATATGCTCGTCTGCTTTTCTTCTGCTGCTCACACCACACATAGATAAAAACCTATTGAGTCTGATCTTATCGCCAGATTCTTTTTTGGTTGCTGTTTTTTTACTACTCATTGGGTGCCTGCTTTCCTGATTGATCTTTAAGTGCTTGAAGTCTTTTAGAAAAATTCTCCCACTCTTCAAAACCCGTAAGCGTTAAATCGTCAAGGGTCATTCCTTTAGAGTTCACAAAAATGACTGTAGGAAGCCCAAAAACTTCAAATCTTTGTAAGTCTTTCTGCTGAGCCTCAGTAGGCTTGGTGGCATCAAATTTTAGAAGAGTGATGCCTTCAGTTTCAGTTTTGAAGCCATCAGTTGAGAAGGTGTGCTGCTCAAGCTCGTGACAGGCCGTGCACCAGTCCGCCCTAAAGTCAATGATAACGGCCTTGCCATCTTTAAGGCTTTGTTCAAAAGCCTCCATAGTAAAAGGAATCCAGAGACTGGCACTCATTTTATCTTTATGAGTGTGGCTGTTGTTCAAAAAAGAGAGGTGGGGTTTTATAAACAAAAAAGCTCCGGCTAAAATCAAAGCTGCTAAAACGTATTTTGTGTAGCCAAGCCATTTGCCGGGTTTGAGGCGTGAGTTGATTTCGCCGTAAAAAGTTCCAATCAGGATAAAGAGGGTTCCCAGTCCCATCCCAAATGCAAAAAGAGTGAAAAATCCAAATGTAGGTTTTCCAGATTGAGCAACGTAGGCTAAAACAGCTGCAACAGCAGGCCCAACACATGGACTTGCAATGATGCCTCCAAGTGAGCCGGCTATAAAAGCACCAATTAAGCCTTTGTTTTCAATTTTTGAAAATGAGTTTTGAACTACTAATGGGGCCTTCATTGGAAACAAGCCGGCCATAGACAGAGCTGTCACCACGTAAAATATAAAAATCCCCCAAATCACAAACGGACTAGTTAGGGCCTGACCGATAAAGCCTCCGGTCAAGGCAACAACAACCCCTACAATTGCATATGTAAGAGAGAGTCCTAAAGAATACGATAGGCCTATGGTGAAGCCTTTCCATCGTCCAGAAGAGTCACTAAAACCAAGTATTCCCATAGTGATTGGTATCATTGGAAACACGCAAGGCGTGAAGGCTGTTAAAAAACCAAACAGATAAACAATAAGTAAAATTAGCCAAGTCGACTGCTTGTCGAAATTTGCAAAAAACTTGTCCATTGAAAAAGAAGGCCAGTCATAAGAGTCTACAAGTGGTGAATCCGCCACTAAGTTCTCAGTAGTGCCGCTACCAAAATTAACTTGGAACTTTAGATCTTGAGGTAAAAGGCAATAAGCAACTGTACAAGCTTGATAAGTGAGTGCGAATTCTTTTTCACCACTTAAAGCTTCGCTCGATGAGACCGAAAATCTAAGCTTGGCTTCATTCTCCATGATCAAGCGTTCTTTGCCTCCGCTAAATTTATCAATGTAATCTCTTAAAGGTGAAACTTCAGGCTTAGAAACTTTATAAGAAGTGTTGGCGGTTTTGATTTTGAAAATGTCATTGTAGGCTTTGTGCTTTGGAGCAAGCTTTAAATAGGCAGTCACTGTTGCTTTGTTTTTCTTAGATTTTTTACTGAAAGAAACCAAGGACTGCTCAATAGACAGCGGGGTTTTGTTTATTTTAATTTTCTCAGTTTTTTGAGATTGAGCGGATAGCGGGACTGTTAATAGATTGAAAGCCAGAACAGTGCTCAGGAAAAGGTGTTTTTTCAAAAAATTCATAGATTCCATATTACATCTAAAATAAAAAGAGTTCTATTTTTTCAATGAAAATGTAATATTTGGGTACCTGGCACAGTCTGGAGGCTTTGTGGATAAAAGAGAGTTCGTAGCACTAGATTTTGAGACAACGGGTAAGTATCCGTTATCAGCCGAGATTTGTGAGGTAGCACTTATTAAATTCAACTCGAAGGGTGAAATTTTAGACGAATGGGAGAGCTTGGTTAAGCCTCAAGGCAGTATGAATCCTGTTGCTGAAGGCATTCATGGCCTATCTCTTAATGATTTAAAAAAGGCTCCTGTTTTTGAGGATGTTTTACCCAAACTTATTGAGTTCGCTGGTGAGAGTCCTCTGGTTGGTCACAACGTCTCTTTTGATTTAGGATTTTTAGCTTATGAAATGGACAAATTTTTTGGTGGGCAGTGGTGGGAACAAAAACTCACTGGAGCTCATTTTTGCACGAGTAAGATTTCACTAAGAGCTCTTCCTAAATTATCTTCGCATAGATTAAAGCATTTGGTTGAGCATTTTGAACTTGGCGAGTCGCCAAATCATAGAGCCATGCAAGACTCTCTAACTTGTAAAGACGTGTTTTTAAAACTTATTTCTGGTGTTGATTCCATAGAATCCTTGATCAAACTACAGGATGATAAACTTCCTCTAAAAGATTTTTCTACTTTGAATCTGCTTAACGCGCGGTCTGAATTAGAATCATTAGTCTCTGCTTGTGAAGATAAAAAAGATTTTGAAATAGTTTATTCCAAAGGAAGCCGTAAAGGTAAGTGGCGTCAGCTGACTCCACATGGTCTAGTCATCAAGACCAATGGCGAGAGTTTTTTAGTGGCGACAGATCCGGGCGAAACTCAGACAAAACGTTTTATGCTAGACAAAATTCTAGACTCGAAAAGTCACTAGTTTAGAGACCATTGTCTTGTCACTATTAGTGTCCAAACTGCCGAAAACATTAATGTGAATAAAAAAAAATGGTTTTTAGCAGTATCACCAGTCCTGGTTGTTTGGTGCCTTGATCAGCTTTCAAAAATGTGGGCTGTCGAGTTTACAGGAGCAGGTCCCACTTGGTACAGGTGGGGTGGGATTGTTATGCATCACAACTCCGGTGCAATGTTGGGAATGTTTTCGGACCTTCCGCCACTTCTTCGCGTAGTGTCTTTGGCAACTAGCGGGGCTTTTCTTGTTTTTGTTTATGCGATCATTCAGTTTTTCTTGCCTGAAAATGTGATGAAGTTGAGGGTTGGTCTAAGCATTTTACTAGGTGGAATCTTAGGTAATGTCACAGATCGTATTTTATATGGATCTATTATTGATTTTTTAGTGTTGGGCCAAGGAGAAAATCTTTCACCAGCTTTCAACGTGGCCGATGCCCTTCAATGGATCGGTTATGGTTTGATTGTTTATATGATTCTATTTAAAAGTTCTTTGATATGGCATGAAGACAATAAAAGAGACAGGCTGTGGATTGACCCAGCTTACCAACTTAAATATTCAATTATTTTAGCATCAGTAAGCATTTGGTTCTCTATTGTTTTTGGGGTCTACACATACACTTTTATGAAAGTGATGATCAATGATCTTATCGTGAATGGAACGTCAAACGGAGAACGCTTTCTCTTTCCTTTTTTAATGGTCTTGGTGATTTTATCTCTAACCTTTAGTTTTTCATTGTTTTTAATTGGAAGGCACTTGTCTCACAGGTCTGTCGGTCCTATTTTTGGTTTTAAAAGATATGTTGCAGATTTGAGAAAAGGTGTTTGGTACACCTTCAAACTCAGACAAAGCGATGAGTTTAAAGATCTTGAAGTCATTGCTGAAACTATTAAAAAAGATTTGCTTGAGCTGGACAAGCTTAAGAAAGAAAAAGAAAAAACCTTGAACCAAATTGTTCAAGAAAAAGAAGCGGTTTAAATAAAGACTCTTTTAAAAAGAATCCCAAATGTACTGTAAGACAGGTCCAAAAGGCTTGTCTTTTTTTTTGCAGATGTGCACTTTAACTGTGTGATCTTGTTTGAGTTTTTTTAAGTGGATAAGCTTTCCACTTTTAAGTTCTTTTTCAATATTATGCATCGGCATTCTGCCCCAACCAAGTCCGTCACTAATGAGTTCTTTTTTTGACTCTAAGTCTGACACTGTCCATTTTAATGAATCTTTATTCACTCCAATACTATAATCATCAGGAATGGTGCTGCGCTGAATGATTTGAGGAAAATTTAATAGCTCATCAAAACTCTGGTTGCTTTGACTTACAAAGCGATGCTCTGAACTGATCACTAGTTTTAAATCCACTTGGCCAATAAGTTTGGCGTCATAATCGAGGGTGTTGGTTAGATTTTCAAAAATAGCAATATCTACCTGATCTAGTCTTAACATTTTTTCGCCACTGAAGATCTCTTTATGAAAAGTGAGTTTTGTTGATTGGAATTTTTGGAGAACGTCCTTCATGACCATGTTTATTTTTTGGGTGGGGTAAATCGCTGTTGCACTTAAAGCTATTTTGACTTCAACACCTGAGGCGATCTGTCTCGCAGTTATGAGTAGTTCTTTAGACTGAAGTAGCAATGGCTTTGCTTTGTCCAAAAAAGAAAAGCCTTTTGGTGTAAGTGTTGTGCGATAGGAGCTACGGTCTAAGACTTTAAAATCCAGCTGCTTCTCAAGCTTTTTAATAGAGTAGTTTACAGCAGATTTAGCTTTGTTGAGATCAAGAGAGGCGGAGTGAACGCTCCCTTTTTCGGCAATTTCTTTAAGGCAGTTTATTTGTTCCAGGGTGATCCACATATTTTGTCCTAATTTTAGTCCTTTTAATAGTAAAAAATGCACTTTTTTAGATCATAATCAAGTTTATACTTTAAATAAGAAATAAGAATAAATCTTTATAGGGAGAAAAATATGAAATTTTTAATTACAAGTTTGGTTTTAAGCTTTGGACTGACAGCTATTGCTGCTGAAGTTGATGTTAAAAAAAGTGAGTTTAAATGGACAGCATCAAAGGTGACTGGAAAGCACTATGGAACAGTTCCTATTAAAAAGGCTGAGCTTAGAACAGATAAAAAAAATGAAGTTACTGGTGGTAAGTTTGTTCTTGATCTGAAAAACTTCACTGTCGATGATTTAAGTGGAAAGTGGGAAAAGAAATTCTTAACCCACATGAAGAGTGAAGATTTTTTTGAAGTGTCGAAGTATCCAGATGCAAAATTGATTCTAACAGAAATGAAGAAAGGAATGGCTACTGGTAAATTAACAATTAAAGGCAAAACAGAAACTGTTAAATTCCCATACACGAGCAAAAACGGTGTGTACTCGGGAACCTTAAAATTTGACCGTACAAAATTTGACATGAGGTATGGCTCAAAAAGTTTTTTCAAAAGTCTTGGGGACAAAGCCATCGATAATAAGGTTATCGTTGAATTCAAAGTGTCTTTAAAAAAGTAAAATGAAAAAATAAATTATGAAAATAAATTCAAGAGGAGTGGCCATGAAAAGTCAGATCACAAAAGCGAAGGATAGGGGAGCCGTTGATGCTGGTTGGCTTAAAGCTAGACATTATTTTAGTTTCGGTACTTATTTTAACCCTAATCGAATGGGCTTCGGAAAGTTAAGGGTCATAAATGATGACCGCATGGATAAGGGAACTGGTTTTGGAACTCATTCACATCAAAACATGGAGATCATAACTATACCTCTTCAGTCTGCAGTCTTGCACAAAGACAGCATGAAAAACGAAGGCCTTGTTAAGTCTGGAGAGGTTCAAGTGATGTCTGCAGGTACGGGGGTTAGCCACTCTGAACACAACGCTTCGAAAGAAGAAGCGCTTAAGCTTTTTCAAATTTGGATTGAGCCCAATAAGCGAAATGTTGAACCGCGCTATGATCAGGCAAAGTATGACATGTCTGAAAATAATAAATGGGTTCAACTTGTGTCTCCAATAGACAGTGATGAAGCGGGCTTAAAGATTTATCAGAACGCTTTTATCAGTCGTGGTGTGTTTGAGGCTAATAAAGTTGTTAACTACAAACGCAAGAGCTCAGAAAATGGCATCTTGGTTCTTTTAATTTCAGGGTCAATTTTAATTGATAAGAAAGCTTTAGAGGTTAGAGATTCTATGGCCTTAACTGGTATAGAAAATTTAGAGATAAAAGCCGAGGAGACTTCCGATATTTTAATTATCGAAGTCCCTATAGATTAACGTCTATTTTAGAAGCTTAACGCGTTTTAAATGAACTCCAAAAGCGGAGACGTTTGGAAAAACCAATGACTTAGGAGCCAGTATGGTTCCTGGGTTCAAAACCGAGTTGCAGCCCGTCTCAGTGCCATCACCAATTAAAGCTCCAAACTTTCTGATCCCAGAATCGACAGCTTTGCCGTCAATTTTTAAAACTACATTTCCTGGAGTCATCTTTAAATTTGCTAGTTTAGTTCCAGCGCCCAAGTTGATGTCGTTTCCTAAAATGCTGTCACCGATATAATTAAAATGCCCAGCTTTAGCACCATCTAAAAATACTGAGTGCTTCACCTCAGTGCAATGTCCAACTACGCAGTTTTCGCCAACGTAGACATTTCCTCTTATGTAAGCACCATGTCTCACTTTGGTTCCTTTGCCAATGTAGCAAGGTCCTTTGATAAAAGCTCCGGCTTCAACCGTGACGCCTTTGGCGATGTAAATATGAGAGCCTTCTATGTGTGCTTTGTCTGAGACTTCACCTAAAATCACATTGTTAGTGTCTAGTTCATTGAAAAAAGATTTGAGATGGCTCTTTAAAATTCCCCACGGAGTGGTGTCTTTGTCAAAAAAAGGTTTTATATTTTTTGGAATTTTTTGAAAAAAAGAAGAGTAATGAAGGTCTGACATTTAAAGCCCTTGTTTTTGGATTTCTAAATTTAATAAAGATGAAAAACTTCCCATTGGATTGAGTTTATAGTTTTTCACCCTTGGGTGGAGTATATGCACTTGGTTTTCATGCCACAAGGGCAGTATTGCTAGATTTTCAAAAACGTGATTTTGAACATTGTTATAAACTGTTTTTCTATCGGCTGTTGAGGGACTGCTCTGGCCACTTTCAAGCAGTTTATCAAGGTCATCATTCTTATAGTAGCCCCTGTTGCGGCCTGGAGGAAATTCTGAACTGTGAAAGGCTAAGTTGTATAAATCAGGGTCAACAACGCCTACCCACTGCATAAGTGCCAGGTCGAACTTCCCACTTTTAACATCTTTATAATAAGTTCCCCACTCAAAGCTTTGCAAAACGGTGGGGCTGCCTTTGGCCCTTAAAGTTTGAGCAATGATTTTTCCTGTTTCACGTGCCTGTCTGGCATTTGAAGTTTTCAAAGTTAGAAGGGGCGGTGTTATTTTCTCACCACTTGTTTTGTGCCCAATTTGATCAAGTTTTTTTGAATAATAAGGATGCTCTGGAGAAAGCAGTGAGCGCGCTCTGGTGACATGATTTTCAAATCTATTTTGAACTAAATCAGGAATGTTCAAATCGTTATAGATTTTTTTTCTAAGCTCAATGTTTTGCAGGGCTGGGTTTTTAAAGTTAACTAGGAGATAAGATGTTGATAGAGAGGGTTTTTCAACAACTGTAAAAGCAGTGTCTTCAAAAGAAGAGATTTTTTCAAAGGGAATTGAGTTTGGAGCAATGTCGATGTCACCTTTGTATACTTTTAAAAACCTAGAGAAATCATCTTTTAAAAAATAAAAAACTAAATCGTATTTTTGTGGTTGTTCAAATTCAGGATTTCTTTTTAAATAGGCTTTAGATGGATCTATTGAATCTAATGTGTAAGGTCCTGTACCTAAGCTGCCTCGCTTAACTTTTAAGACAGGCAGGTCTGCTAGTAAAAATTTATCGATGTCTGCCTCTACATCAAATGAAAGTTCAAAGTTTTTTTCGGGACTCACGCAGTCTATATTTTTAATTTTTGTAAAAACGCTTTTAAACGGACATTTGTCACCTTGAAAAGTGGTGATGCTGTTTTTTAAATCAATGCACTTTAGAGGTGTGCCATCTGAAAACTTCGTGCTGCTCAAAATGTAGAAAGTGATTCTTTTGTTATCAACAGTCCATTTCTTAGCAAGGTCTGCTGTAGGTTTTAAGTCTGCACCGACTTGGACTAGCCCTTGGTAGAGGAGTGAGACCATTCTCATGCCAGTGGCGTCAGTTGCCTTAGTAGGGTCAAGTGTTGATGGTGCTGCACCGAGCGCGATCGTGACTTTATTTGTATTGTTAGTACGCTTCTGTTGACGCTGACAACCGTTTTGAAAAAGCGCAAGAAAGGTTACAATACTACCTATGAATAAATATCTAGTAATAATAAGCATCCTGTTGAGTTTAGAAAGTTATGCGGCCCCTGTCACTACTGACTACAAAAGTCTTTTTAAATCTTCAATTAGCTCTAGACGCTTAAATTTGAAAAAATTTGGGGTTTCTGTTTCTAAAAAACAAGAAAACGGTGAGTGGATTTCAGTTTTTGAGCACAACTCAAAAAAGCTTTTCACTCCAGCTTCGATCACTAAATCTCTGACCTCTGCAGGTCTACTTGAACAACATGGTATGCACTATAAAATTGCTACAACAGTACTTACAAAATCAAAACCTCTTAAGAAAAAGATTGTGGGGGATCTCTACATTAAAGGTGCGGGGGATCCAACATTAGTGTCTGAAAAAATGTGGCTTTTGGTGAATGAAATAAAAAAATGGGGAGTGGAGCAAATAGTTGGCGACCTTGTTTTTGACGATTCAGCCTTTGATCAAAAATATTTAGATGGGGACAGATCTTCCTGGAATCAGCGCGCTTATAACTCAGCACTTTCAGGCCTGGCGCTCAACTGGAACTCAGTGCGTGTAAGGTTTTTAGACGGCCCCAGTCTAAACGTCACAGTAGACCCTAAAAATCCGTACTTTGAGATCAGAGCCAAAAAACATTTTAAAAAACAAAGTCAGGTTGAAATTAAAGACTACAAGAAAAAAGAAGTGCTCTCTGTCTTTTTTGGTAAAGACGCTTTAGACGAAGAAAAGTCTATTTATAGAAGAGTCTTTGATCCAAGACAATATTTCGCCACTCAATTTGTTGAAATGCTTAAAAAAGAAAAAATAAAATTTACTGGTAAAGTTAGGTGGGGTGTTGCACCTGCAGGGCTTATCGAAATAGGAAAAATTGAAAGCATACCCTTGTCTGGAATGATCAAACTTATGATGAAGTTTTCAAATAACTTTATCGCCGATATGCTCACTAAGCACACGGCCTTTGTTGTAAGCGGAAAATCGGGCACTTATGTGCAAGGTTTGGATCTTATCAAGCAGCAGTTCAGCACAGTGAACAGGTTTGCAAATGGCATTGAGTACAAGAGCGCCTCGGGGCTTAGTCGTGACAATAAGATTTCAACTAAAGATTTTAATGACTTTATGGTGAACCTTCAAAACAAGGTCTACTTTCCAGAGTTTATGTCGGCGCTCCCTATTGCATGTACAGATGGGACGTTGAAAAAAAGAATGTGTGGTTTGAAGGGCTTGGTTAGAGCCAAGACCGGTCTTCTTGCTGGTGTGGCTGCCCTTAGTGGTTACTACAAAAAACCAGGTGGAACAGAAGAGTATGTTTTTACAATGGTTTACAATGGGTCAAACGGCCAACAGTTTGATGCTAAGCAAACCTTTGATCAGTTTTTAATGAAGCTGTAATTCGTCAGTATATTAAAAGTTAGGGCTTAGATATTGGCCTAGTATTGGAAATAAAGAGAAAATACTATCAGGAGATAGTATCATATGATACTATCTGACGTATGTACAAACCTCCTTTTTCATTTTCTACTAAAATCATTGATAAGATAAGTAAGATCTCATTCTTAGTAGGAAAAGTTCAAACTAGAGGGCGCTAAGGTTTAGTGCTTGTTGTTTTATTAAGGTCTGATCTTTAATCTCGAGAGAAACCGACTAGTTCAAATCAGTATTGGTAAGAACAGCAATATCTGGATGGTTGCGGTAGCAGTTGTTAAAATCTAATCCGTAACCAACAACAAATTCGTTCCCGATATCAAAACATGAATGATCAACTTTTACATCGGCCTTAAGAGCTTCAGGTTTAGAAAGCAGAGTCACAGTAGTGATCGATTTAGGTTTTCTAGTCTGTAAAAATTTATTTAAGAATTCTAGTGTGTAACCACTGTCGACAATGTCTTCAACAACAACAATGTTTTCATCTTTAATAGAAAGAGAAAGATCATAAGTGATTTTAACCTCGCCTGTAGACTCTGTTCCAGATCCATAGCTTGAACATCCAATAAAATCCACTTTGCAGTCATGAGGGTACTCTCTGATCAGATCAGCGAAAAAGAAGCTTGCTCCTTTAAGAACACAAATAAAGATAGGAGGTTTTTCAAAGTTTAGATCCTCACCAAGTTTAGCACCTAGTTCCACCACTTTTTGATGTATTTTCTCCGCTTCAATCATTGTAGTAAGCTTGTCACCCATCATAATACAACCTCCTTCGACCCTTTACCCTTATCAAGATATTCAAAGGGAGCAAAGTGCATTCTGCATCTGGCCTGATAAACTTCGCCAGAACCTACTAAAATATTCTGATCTGAGGGCACGGTACGTTGAGTGCGTGTTGCTGAAGCCCCACATTTGGTGCATACGGCATATTGTTTGTGAATGATGTCTGCTGAAGCTAGCAGCAGCGGCATCGGGTGGAAAGGCAGCCCCTGCCAATCAGTATCAAGACCTGCACAGACAACCTGTTTGCCTGCAGAGGCAAGTTCTGATGCCAATTCAACAACTCCTTGGTCAAAAAACTGCACTTCATCAATGGCGATAAAGTCTGTGTCGGTCTTTAAAAGTTTTCTAATGTCTCTAGACTCTTCAACCACTTCACAGGGCAGTTTAAAGTTGCTATGAGACACAATAAAGTCAATTTTGTAGCGGTTGTCTAAATAAGGTTTGAAAATTTGAATTCTTTTATTAGCGAACTGAGCTCTCTTTGTAAGTTTGATAAGTTCTTCGGTTTTACCACTAAACATGCAGCCGCAAATAACTTCTAATCTTCCAGGTTGTCCAACATTTGGTGAAAGCATATCCATCTCTAAAGGCTACCTATGGTATGGGGTACGAGTCTACGACTTACTCATAAACGGTTAAAAAATAACCTTTTGGTGCTGGCTTGTCCTCCGAAGACAGGTTGAACAGTGCTGAGGCTGCATAGCTTTCAAGCAGTTCTTTTTTTACAAGAGGTCTCTTTGTAGAAATGTAAGCAGACTTAGATGTGTTTACTAAGATTTGACCAATATGCCCTGCTTTTCTAACAGAGGTTTGGCTAAGGCGTAAGACATGACTTGTTTTGAAGTCGGGGTTTTCAAAAGCCAATTCAATGTTCAAACTGATGTTTTTGCCTTTAGCATTCAATGTTACTGAGTTTGCAAAAGGGAGGTTGGGATCAAGATCGACAGTTTCACTGCTTCCGACTTTAAATAAAATTTTAGAGCAGTCTAAGAAAAAAGCCAGTTCATCATTGGACAAGGGGCCGGGTTCAATTTCTCCATTGGTGCAGTTGTTTGTGTCTATCAAATAAACTTCTTGCACCGCAAAGGGGAAAGGTTTTTGACTTTTTTCTGGTTCGACAGGCTTTTTTTCTACGGACTTAGAAGCAGCTTGAATCTCAGGTTCGGCGGTCACCGCATGCCTTTGGACTTTTAGAGGCTCTGCAAAGTCTTTTTGTCTGTATTTGGAAGCTTTGATCGTGTCTTTTGACATTTCAACTTTTACTTCAGGAAGATCCGAGGCTTGTGAAAAGGGTCTGGCTCCGGGGTTTTGATAAGCGTAATACAAATAAAAACTTAGGCTAAAAAAAAACAGAGACGCTAAAATAAAATTTTGAGTACGGTTGTTTTTGATTCGAGTGTTTTTCTTTTGCTCTGCTAGGAGTTTAGGAAGCTGTTTTCCACAGCCAGCACAAAAAGGATCAAGAGGTTGTTCAAGAGAACAGTTCGGGCAGCTCACAATCATAAAACTAGACCTCTTGTCATATATGGATTTTATATGCTGACTGATTCTTAGACCAGGAAAAAGGTCTTTGGGCTAGACTTGCAACCTGTTCCTACAAGATTTGATCACAGCTTAAAGTTTTCCCAGCGAGGGGCCGAAAGGTAAAAAAAGGCAAAAGGTGGGAAAAAGTGGAAAATTGGTTGGGACAAACTCAGATTAAAGTAGACGAGAAAGGGCGTATGGCTCTTCCTGTATCTGCTGCAGGGGTTTTTACTGATCATGAAATAGTTCTTAGTGTAGGAGTTTTTGAAAAGAAACCTTACCTTGAGCTTCTCACTTTAGACTCCTGGAGCCAAAAATTAAAAACATTAGAAGAGCTTCCAGAAAAGCACCCCAAGACTAAAGCCTATAAAAGGTTTTTGTTAAGTGGGAGTGCGAAGGTGAGCTTCGACAAACAAAAGCGCATCACGCTTCCATCTTTTCAAAGAGAAATGATCAAACTGATTAAAGAATCTGTTTTGGTCAATATGGATGGAAAGTATGAGCTCTGGTCGGAAGACAACTGGGCTGAAGTTTCTCAAAACTATATCCAGTCATTTGAGGGTTTAGAGGATTGGGCGATGGGCTATGAAGAAGAGGAGATTGCAAATGAGCTTAAGTCAGTTGCATAAACCTGTTCTTTTAGATGAAACACTCAAAGCTGTTTCGCAGCACTTTGATTCTAATCAAAAATTTACTGGAATTGATGGAACTTTTGGAAGAGGTGGGCACTCCGCCGCTCTTTTAAATAAATTTCCACTTTTAAAAATCATTGGCTTAGATCAAGATCAAGACGCCATAGATTTTGCAAAGGATCAGTATACAGATTTAATAAATGCTGGGCGCTTAGAAATAGTAAAAACTAATTTTGCAGATCAAGATTTAATTGAAAGTTCGATAAAAGATACAATCCATTTTGTGTTTTTAGACATCGGAGTGAGTTCTCCTCAGCTAGACAATGCAGAAAGAGGCTTTAGCTTATACAATGATGGACCACTCGATATGAGAATGGATCAAAATTCTGGCCACCAAAAAGCATCGGATGTTTTGAACACGTATGAAACTGATAACTTGAGAGCTTTATTTTTAAAGTATGGTGAAGTCTACGCATCAGACAGAGTTTTGGAGCAGATTGAAAAATTTAGAAGTGAGAAAGAATTTTCGACCACCTTAGAGTTCGCAAATTTGATTGAAAAATCTTGTGGGTGGCAAAAACGAGGTGTTCATCCGGCGACACTGTATTTCCAAGCTTTAAGAATATACATCAACAAAGAATTAGAAAGCTTAGAAAAAGCTTTAGAGTATTTTACTAAAAAATTACAAAACGGTGGGGTTTTTGCAGTGATTACATTTCACTCTTTAGAAGACCGCATTGTAAAGCAGTTTTTTAAAAATAACAGTTTAGGCAAACCGGTTAACAAAAAGGTAATCAAGCCTACTAGGGATGAAGAGACTAAAAATAAACGTTCAAGAAGCGCAAAATTAAGAGTTTTTAAAAAATTTGAAAATGAGGAGATGGCATGAGAAAGAAAAAAATTGTTCTAAATATTGGTTTAATTTTTTTAACAGTTGGACTTGTGCTTTCCATAAGAATGGAGACGGCCCATACGTCATATGAAATTGCCAAGCACCATAGAGATTTCAAAAAATTTGAAAGTTCTTCAAAAATTTTAAGTGCTCGCTATCAAAAGCAAATTGGTTCTGAGCGTATGGTTTCTGAGGCTGGTGGAATGCTAGCAATGAAAGCTCCTAAATCTGAGCAGGTAGTGATGATCAGCACTAAAGGAACGGCCTTCACAAGGTAAGGCGCAATAAATATGACGATTAAGCGGTTCAAGTTTTTTATTTTACATTTTGTGGTTTTTGCTGCCTGGGCGATCTTAATTGGTAGAGCCGTTATCTTGCAACTTACGCCAAATGAAAGATTAGAAGTCAGAATTGAATCTCAATTCGCCTCTCATGTAAAAGTAAATGCTAAGCGTGGTAATATATATGACCGCAATGGAAAAATCTTAGCAACCTCGGTTTCAGTTTGGTCTGCTTTTTTAGATCCAGAACGTATCACACAAAAAGATCGTCTTGTTGATTCTGTTTCTGAAGTTTTAAAAATCAAAAGAAAAACACTTTACAAAAAAATCGGAAAAAGTAAAAGGTTTGTCTGGCTCAAAAGAAAGCTTTCAGAGGATGAGTACAAAAAGTTATCAAAAATGGGCTTTAAAGGGCTTAGTTTTCTAGAAGAGTATAAAAGAGTTTATTTTAATCGTGATTCCCTAAGTTTTTTAATAGGAAGGACTGATATTGACGGCAATGGCCTAAGTGGCATTGAGCTTCAGTACGATCATTTACTTAAAGGTGATCCTGTAAAATTTAAAACTTTGAGAGACGGTAAGGGGAGACCCTTGGTTTTTTCAAATGAGCATATCTTGGATCAACTAAGTGGTGAAGATGTTCATTTAAATATAGATGTTGAGTCTCAGGTTTTCTTTTCGAAAGTCTTAAAAGACAGAGTTAAAGAAACAGAAGCCAAAAGAGGTTGGGGTTTATTGATCGAAGCCAAAACTGGTAAAATAGTTTCTTCTGTGCAGTATGATTCAGCCGGCAAGCGAGGCTTTGAAAAAAACATAGCTGTTTCTGAAATCCACGAACCTGGCTCTGTGATAAAAACTTTTAGCTTTGTAAAGGCTATGGATGAATTAAGCATTGAGCCTTCAGAAATGTTTTCATGTGGGGACGATGGTTTTTTAATTGGAAGACGAAAGATTCACAACTCTCACAAAGAAGAATGTGATGAGATGACCCTGTTGCAAGCTTTTGCCCGATCATTAAACACTGTGTCCGCTGACCTAGCTTTAAAGCTTGGAGCGAAAAGGTTAGTTAAGAAGTATCAAACCCTTGGATTTGATAAAAAAACAGAAGTTGATTTTCCAGGTGAAGTCAGTCCTATGTTTCATAAAAAATTAAGTGGAAAACATCATTTAGCTTCTCTGTCTTTTGGGCACGGAATTTCATTAAGTTCTCTTCAGATGACAAAAGCTTATGTAGCACTTGCTAACGGTGGGCTTGAAAAAGAGATCTCGTATTTAAAGGCCCACACTAATGGCGAAGACTTGATTGATAAAGAAAATTTTTCAGGTCAAAGAGTCATGAGTAAAAAAGAAGTTTTTCTAGCAAAAGGAATGCTCTCACAAGTTATGACAGAAGAGGGCTCTGGTTATAAAGCTCGTGTCGATGGCTACTTAGTTGGTGGTAAAACCGGAACCTCTCAAAAATCAGATTTAGTGAATGGTGGGTACAGGAAAGAAGTTCTGTCGAGCTTTGTAGGGATATTCCCACTCTCCCAGCCCAAGTATGTTTCTATGGTTGTGATTGATGAACCAAAATCTCCGCGAAGTGGGGGCGCTTCAGCAGGGCCTGTTTTTGCAAAACTTGCTGAGTATGTGCTTAGGAAAGATCAGATTTTACCAGATAAAATTGAAATGAGTAAGATTAGAGACTTGGCTACTTTGGGTCTAGAGCAGCAAAAGACAAACGCTGAATCAATAGCAAATTCTAAGGTTGAGTTTAAAGAAAATTTAGTTCCAAACCTAGAGGGCTACTCATTAAGAGAGGCACTTCAGGTGTCGCGAGCTTTAAATTTAACTTTAAAAATAAAAGGTTCTGGCAAAGTGAAGTCTTTAACGCCTAAGCCTGGTAAACTTTTACCTAAAACAAAAATAGTTAGTTTGGTTTTAGAGTGATTCTGCTTTTTGAACGACAGCAACAAAGCGCTGTATGTGATCTTGTTTTGCGTTTCGAGTTTCAACTACTGAGTCAGCGCCAAAAACCGTAACAAAATAGGGACTGGCCGAATAAGCGACAGCGTTGTTTTTAAAATGCTTGAATTTTAAAGTGAGTTTACATCCGTGTTCAGTTATGTCTTCAACTTTAGCTACAAGACTGCACTGCTCTTTATTTGACGTCGAAGTCAATTTGGCTTTTTGTTTGGCCTCAGTTAAAATAGTCATGTTACAATCAATTTTGCCATTTTCAATGTACTTAACTTTTATTGAGTATAAGGGCTTGGCGGTTTTCATCGAAGAACAACCGGAAACAAACATAAAGCTGGCTGTAATAAGCAGGACTTTAAAAATAGCTGTCATCATCACTGTCCTCATCAATTAGGTCGTTTACATCTTCATAAAGCTCGTCTTCTTGGTCGTCCTCTTCTAGGTCAAGATCAGAGAGAACTTCCGCATCTGCTAAAAGGTCCCCCAGATCAGAAGTGTCATCGTCATCAGAGTAGTCATCATTGTCATTTGATTTGCGCTTTTTTTCCTTTACTACAAAAGGGTTTATAGGCGGAGCGTAGGATTTGCTTTTTAAAATATCTTCTAAATTAGGGGTTTCAGGCTTTTTGTTTTTAGTAACTTTTTTTTCTTCAACAGGAAGATTTTTTTTTAAGGATTTTATTGAATCAGCTAACTCAAGAGCTTTTTTTTGACGTGCTTTTGCTTCCTTTTTAGAAATTTTAGGTTTGGCAACTCTTTTAGCTGCCTTTTTTTTAGCGACTTTCTTTTTGGTCGTTTTTTTCTTAGTGGTCTTTTTCTTAGCTGTTTTTTTAGAAGTTTTCTTTTTGGCTACTTTTTTCTTAGCGACTTTCTTTTTAGTCGTTTTTTTCTTGGCGGTCTTTTTCTTAGCTGTTTTTTTAGAAGTTTTCTTTTTGGCTACTTTTTTCTTAGCGGCTTTCTTTTTAGTCGTTTTTTTCTTGGCGGTCTTTTTCTTAGCTGTTTTTTTAGAGGTTTTCTTTTTAGCTACTTTTTTCTTAGCGGCTTTCTTTTTAGTCGTGTTTTTCTTAGCTGCTTTTTTTGCAGAGGTTTTTTTCTTAGATGTCTTTTTTTTCGCTGCCATGCCGTTCTCCAAATGAAAAAAGAGTAGTTTTACTACTCTCTATCATGAAGATTTTTGTCTCTAGGAGCAAGAGTCTAAGGGACAATTACTCTAATAAGTTTGATTATTGTGCATTTGCAATGAGAACCGACAACTCATCTGGCAGGCTCAAAGTTAGGAAAATGCCACCTTTATAACCGTTTACAGCTGTTAATAAATAGATCTTACCCACTCTACTGCCATCCTTATCAGATGTTAGCGCCACGTTGAATGATAATGGAAACTTCATATCCAACTCCACAAAAATTGAAATTGAATCAACTGCAGCATATCCGTATGCGTTTACGTTGTTGAACGGGATAGGAAAGCCAAAAGACGGGGGCTCGCCACCATTGATTCCGGGCAGGGGTCTGCCGTTTGGAAGGGTGGTTGGGTTCTGTACAATTTCAAGGTAGTTTTTAAGCGGAAAATTTATAACTATGGCATTTTCATCAGTATCTAATTCAAAAGTCACGTCAGGTCTGTTGGGCAGGCTTCCCTCAATACCGATCATTCCTAAATTCGCTGGGATAGGAATCAGAAGCTGCAAACGTTCGTTCACTAAATCATACTTAAAAACCTGTCTTTTGCCCCCAAGTTGGGTGTGACTAGTGCTTGCTGAAAATGTGAAGCTGGTCTCACCTTCTTTCTCAGTTTGGCTGTCATCGCTGGATCCATTGTTAGAGCCGTCGGCGGGAGCTTCTGAGCCATCTTCTGCAGAACTGTAATTGTTGTTTGAGCAGCCTGTTGTTCCTAAAAAACCAATTAAACTAAAGGCTAAGATAAATTTTGAGAATGTCATGGTGACTCCTTTTAAGTATTCATTAGGACTATCGACTGATGGACTGACGTCTTTAGGTTTTTGGTCCAGCAAATGCATCATTCTCAAAATAGAATCCAGAATTCTAAAAATGTTCAAAAAACTATAAAAATTTTGTACACCTTAAAAATGAAATGTTGGCAAAAATCACTAACATTTGGCTATTTCTGAATCTTGACAAAGACCAGGGGCCTACCATGTTTATAAATAGGAGAGAAAAAAATGAACAATACGAACTCACAAATGACTCAGATGCTATTGGAGAGTATTCAGCAGGCTCATGATGCAGCTGTAAGCGCCTCATCTTCTGAGGTCACTATTTACCGCCTTTACAAAGAGTTTTTATCAAAAAAAGACTCTTTGTTTAATCAGTTTTTAAAAGATCAAAAGCTTGATATTAAAAATGAACTTGAACAGAAAATATCTTCAGAAGCGACTCTTAGTTCGCCTCAACAAGGTCAGCTTCCTTTTTCTATAGATGTTCAAAGGGCCCTATCTGTTGCAACTACTAAAGCTAAAGAGCTTGAAGATGATTTTATTTCTACAGAACACTTTTTGTTCTATCTAATTAACAACACTTCTAATTTTAAAGTAAAACTGAGCACGAGTGAATCTGATTTGAAAACTTGGATTCATAAAAAAAGAAAAGGCAAAAAGCTGAAGTCTGCTAACCCAGAGGGCACAAGAGACGCGCTTGCTAAGTACTGTAAAAATTTAAATGATTTGGCTGAAAGCAATAAACTTGATCCTGTAATTGGTCGAGATTCTGAAATAAGACGCATCATTCAGGTTTTACTGCGCAGAACAAAAAACAATCCCGTTTTGATTGGTGAGCCTGGAGTTGGTAAAACAGCAATTGTAGAGGGACTAGCTGGTCGCTTAGTTGAGGGTGATGTGCCTGAGTCTTTAATGGGTAAGATGATTTACAGTTTAGACATGGGGCTTTTGGTTGCAGGTGCTAAGTACAAAGGTGAGTTTGAAGAGCGTTTAAAAGCCGTTGTTGGTGAGGTTACAGACTCCAATGGCGACATTATACTTTTTATCGATGAACTTCACACTCTAGTAGGTGCAGGAAAGTCAGAGGGCGCAATGGATGCAGCCCAACTTTTAAAACCGGCACTTTCAAGAGGTGAGCTTAGAGTGATTGGTGCCACCACCACTCAGGAATACAAAGAGTATATCGAAAAAGACAAAGCGCTTGAGCGAAGATTTCAAAGCACACTTGTTGAAGAGCCTTCTAATGAAGACGCCCTGGCCATACTTAGAGGAATAAAAGACAGGTACGAACTTCACCACGGTGTGAGTATAAAAGATGAAGCCTTGGTCGCGGCAGTTGAGCTAAGTTCTCGTTATATTAACCACAGATTTTTGCCTGACAAGGCTATTGATCTTATTGATGAGGCTGCCAGTCAGCTCAATATCGAAATCCACTCAGTGCCAGTTGAGCTTGATGTTTTGAGAAGGGATATTGTTAGGCTTCAGATAGAAGAAAAAGCTTTGGAGTCTGAAAAAGAACCTAATCAAGAAAGATTAAAGACTTTGAAAGAAAGCTTAGAGTCTAAACTGAAACTTAAAAACGCACTTACCACTGTTTGGGAAGAAGAGAGAAAAACACTAAATGCTTCTAAAGATTTAAAAATTGAGATGGATCGTGTTTTAAATCAAATCGCTCAAGCTGAAAAAACAGGAGATCTTGCTTTAGCTGCAAGGCTTAAGTACGGAGACCTTCCAGCTGTTGAAAAACAAATAGCTGACGCAGAAGCGCGCCCACAAAAAACCACCATGGTTAGGGACAGCGTTGGGGCTGAGGAGGTCGCTAAGGTGATTTCTAAGTGGACAAAGATACCACTTGCTAAACTTACTGGAAGCGAGAAAGAAAAAATCCTAAGTTTAGAAAAAAACTTAAAAGCTAGAGTTGTTGGGCAAGACGAGGCTTTAGAAGCCGTGTCTTCTTCAGTTTTGAGAAACCGTGCAGGCCTTTCGGATCCTAATAAGCCAACAGGTGTGTTTTTGTTTTTAGGACCAACGGGGGTTGGTAAAACAGAAACAGTTAAAGCACTTGCAGAACAGATGTTTGATGATGAAAAGAAAATCATCAGACTGGATATGAGTGAGTATATGGAAAAGCACTCAGTTTCAAAACTAATTGGTGCCCCACCGGGATATATTGGTTACAATGAGGGTGGACAGCTTACTGAAAAGGTTAGAAGAAATCCTTTTTCTGTTGTGCTTTTAGATGAAGTGGAAAAGGCACATCCGGACGTTTTCAATACACTGCTACAAGTCTTTGATGAGGGCCGTTTGACGGACGGTCAGGGCAAAACCGTAGACTTTAAAAACACTTTGGTCGTGATGACCTCTAATTTAAAAGAGTCAGATTTGCAGACTCACTTCAGACCGGAGTTTTTAAACAGAATTGATGAAGTTTTAGTTTTCAACAAGCTTGAAAAACAAAGTTTAATCAAAATTGTAGATCTGCTGCTTGATCAAGTTAAAGAGCGTATGGCTCCAAGAGGTTTTGGTTTAGAAGTCACTGACGCTGCAAAAACATATTTGTTTGAGAAGGGTTATGATGAAGTTTTTGGAGCAAGACCGCTTAAGAGAACTCTTGAAAAGCTTTTGATCAATCCGCTTTCACTAAAGATTTTATCTGGGGAGCTTGAAGCCGGTGATTTGGTTAAAGCAGATGCAAGTGATCTTGGGCTGCACTTCAAAATTGAAAAAGGGTTTGAACAAAGAACTAAAAATGCTCAGCCAAAAGTAAAAGGCTCTTCGAAGCCTTCAAGCTCAGTGAGGCCAGTTACAGAAGCTTGAGCAACTGAAGTCCAAAGTTCTAAATTTTCTAAACGAAGGGGATCCGCAAGATCCCCTTTTCCTTTAAGGGTTTCGATATTTTTTTTCACTGAATTGATAAGCAGAAGCTCTCTTGTTTTCAAAATGTCTTGAATGATTTTGATGACATCGCTCTCAGCTTTAAAAAACTTTGTTTTTCTATTTCCATTTTGATCGTCATCGAACGGCGTAATGAGTTTGTGATCTTCAAGTTCAATTAAAGCAGAGCTTATAAGTGACTTAGAAACCCCCAAACTCTTGGCAATTTGAGTGGGGCAAAGGGCCTCGTTCTTCAAAAAAAGCAGAGTCCAAATCTGACCGTGAACTCTTCTAAAGCCCCAGTATCTAATAAAGTCACCAACTGAATCTGCAAGCTTTGCTAGATCCTTGTTATAAATGTCTTTGTTGATTGAATTGAGGTTGGCCATGAAGAACAGAGAACCATATGGTTTAGGCAAGTGTAAACTATCAAATGTAAAATCTGATGAAAATTGAAAATAAGACAGCTCTGGGAGCTGCCTAAATGATGCTGGGTCTTAAAGTTAAGACTCAGCCACCAACGAAATGTTGAATTTTCCGTGCAGAACCTTGCTTTCATCCTCTTCAAAAACAGCAATAACCGAGTCTTTTTCTCGATCAGACATACTGTTTAAGATGCGGTCTGCGGAGTTGAGTGGGTCGCCCTCAAAATACATTTGAGTTGTGAGTTCTTTATAGTCGTCAGCGAAAACCTTGAAGTGAATGTGTGGAGGGCGGACCCAATCACCACCTGCGGGGTAAGGCGATGGTTTGATGGTTTTAAAAGAAAACATTCCTTCATTATTAGTATTGATGCGGCAGCGGTACTGAAAATTTTTGTCTTTTAGCTCTGCTTCTGTTGCATCTCTTTCATGAAAATACTGCCCGTAAGCGTTGGCCTGCCAAACATCAACTGTAGAGTTTTTAATTGGTCTACACGTTAGAGCATCAATAACCTGTCCCATGATTAAAGTAAGCTGACCATTGGCTAGAGCCGGTTTGCCTTCAACAAAGGTCATGTCCGCATCAGCTTCATAAAGATTCCAGTCTTTAGGGTAAAAGGGCCCTTCAGTTTGAGCTTTAGTAGGTGTGGCACAAAGACTCGTTGCTCCTGCTGTTGTCGTGATTGCTAAGCCCGCACCTGATGCTGCCATTTTTAATAAGTTTCTTCGGTTCATCTTTAATCTCCTTATAGATTTCTTTTAATTTTCGTCACCTAATAATTAAGCCATTTGGAGTGAGGTGTTAAATTAATGACGATCTTATTTAACATAGTTAATAATTATGATAGAAAAGGTCTTTATACATTGTTTATAAGGAGTTTTTTTGGATTTAAGGTCACTGCCAAGCCCATCTGATTTAAGTTATTTTTTAGAAGTCTATAATGCGAGAAACATCTCGAGAGCTGCGGAGCGGCTTGGAATTACTCAGCCAAGTTTAAGTTTGTCTTTAAAAAGACTGGAATCACTTTTAACTGTAAAACTTTTTGCGCGCTCAAAATCAGGAATGGAGCCCACTAAGGAGGGCGATATACTGGCTAAAGATGTAGAGGCTTTGTTGGTTGAGTGGAGCCGAATTGGTGACAAAGCTAAAGACGCCAATCTAACAGTAAAGGGGAGTGTTCGCATTGGTTGCCATGCTTCAGTTGCGATGTATGCGGTTAAGCCTTGGATCAACAGTCTGACTTCTAAATATGGAGAGCTTGATGTTTTTTTCTCGCATGATCTTTCTAGAAAAATTTTAGAGCAGGTGGTGTCTTTTAAATTAGACATTGGACTTGTGATCAATCCTGTTTCTCATCCGGACTTAGTGATTAAAACGCTCACCAGTGACGAAGTGACATTAAGGTGCGTTAAAAAGAAGGCGGTTGATAAGTCCACTCTTATATATGACCCCGCACTTGTTCAGGTTCAATCACTTTTGGGCAGTTTAAAAAAGAAGAAAATAACTTTTAAAAGGCACCTGACCAGTTCAAATTTAGAATTTGTAGAGCACCTAACCTCACTTGGAGCAGGTGTGGGAGTTCTCCCCGCTAGAGTGTGTAAATCTAAAACTGAGGTTTTTGACGCGTCTTTAAAGCCGTTTAAAGACGAGCTGTGCTTGGTTTACAGAGCTGATCTGCCAAAGACCAAAAGTTTTGAGGTTGTTTTAGAAGAGATTAAAAAGAGCTTTTAGGCGCACAAGCCCCCCTATATTGTTTTAACTGCAATAAGCCTGACACTGTGAGGTTCTGGCGCACTGAGAACAATCCTACCGCTGATTTAAAGATAAAAATCGTCTAACTTTTAGATAGAATCTTTAGTCATTCCAGTATTAATTAAGATTTCTTAAACAGACCTAAGCCTATTGGACCTATGTCCGATAGGCCTTTGTAACAACAAAAGGGCTGCACGATGAACTTTAAAAACACAATTAAAATATGCCTACTTATTGCAAGCTGTGGGCTCTTCATGGGTAACAAGGGTTGCGATTCAGAAGAGGCTATTAAAAGAGGGCGCATACTAAAGAAGAGTGTCTTTTCTCAAGGTATAACTTCTAGTAAAATTAAAGTTGGCGACGGGATTGAAATTGATGTTGAAGGAATAATCAACGGCAAATATTTAACCGAACTGCAAAACAGTCAGTACTTTGTCTCTACAAACAGAAATTCAGGCGTTCAGTCTTTAAGTGACGAGGCGGATCTATTAGCGAGAAGAAACAGAATGAGTTTTGGCTCCCTTGCAGTGAACGAATCTGGAAAATGCACAAAGAATTTACCCGAGGCAGTACTTCAAGGACAGGCAACTGAATTTGAACTTGGAAATGAATTTGGTATAGGCATTGGTTTTGGCCCTGGTGGTGCTTTAGGCGGAATTATTGAAGGCCTAGACTTTACACTTAAAAAAATGTCGATGGGTTTAAACATCAATGCTTTTCAGCCTAAAACTGGCGTTCCACTTGCGAGTGCTTATAAAAAAGGTGTCAAAACAGATTTTGGTGGTGGCATCAAACTAAATTTGGGAATCATCTCAATCAATCCTAGGGCAATGTTAAGACAGCCAGTGGCGGATGTGATCAGTAAAACTCTAAGAGGAGCACTTGTAAAAATCGGTGAAAGACTCGAAAAACAAGAAAAGTGGTCTGCTAGGGTTTATAAAGACAATGATTCACATATTATGATCAACGCCGGTTCAAGGCATGGTCTTAAAAAAGGTGACTCTTTGTTTATTTCTAATATGCAGTATGAGTGGTCTGCACAACCTTGTGAATCAGATCTTTTATATCAAATCAACCTACAGGATAGAGACAACCCTGTTGCCACAGTGCTTATTGAAACTGAGCCAAGTGCTGACATGACAATTGCAAGAGTTGTTGAGCAAAGAGGTGTGGACATTCAAGAGGGTGCAAGAGCTTACATTTTCCGCCTTGCAGGATCAAAAGACAAAAACGATCCACTTCCGAATGCGCCTAACCCTAAAGAGTACCTAAAATAAAAAGATTCCTCATGCTGAGTTGAGTGCCCTTAATTGTTTTTAGCCAGATGATGAGCTGCGCCTTACAAATTCTCTATTTCTGATATCTTATTTCCCTTTCAAAAGGAGAAATAATGAAATTTTTAGCTTTAACTTTGGTTTTTTCAATGATGGCTTTTTCTGCGCAAGCTCAGGATTCAAACTCTTACGTACAAGGAGTGATGGGCTTTGAGTCTGGTGGTGTGAACATTGGTTTTGATTATGAGTCTAGAGCTGTAGGAAGCACTGCTGGTTACGGTGGTTACTTTTTATTCTCTTCTGAAAAAGACGGAGCTTCTGCGCAGGTAATGTCTTTCGGCGCAATGTCTAAGATACATCTTCTTGATGACAGCAAGTTTGATATTTCAGTTGCGCCGGGTTTTGGAATCTCAATGATAGAGATGGGACCTAATGACGAAACTATTTTAGGACCTGTTGTTAAATTTGGACTGCTTTATAAGTTTTCGGATCAAATGGCTTTTGGTGGAGAGATGTTCAAAGCCTACAACTGGTTGAGCGATGACTTTGGTGGGACGTTGGATTACTTTAATCTCGCTTTGAGGTTGAGGCTTTAAGTTTAACCATAAACAATCTTAACTTTCTTGGCCGCATCTTTCGCGGCTTTGACTGCAGACTTAACATCTTTACCCACAGCTAGAGTCATACCCATGCGGCGGTTTTTTCTGGTTGTTGGCTTGCCAAAAATTCTGACTTCGACATCTGGGTCTTTTAGGGCCTTATTTAAACCTGTAAAGCTGAATTTTTTAGATTCTCGATCTCCAAGGATCACGGCACTTGCACCGGCTTTTTCATATTCTATTTTTGGAATGGGCAGGCCTAGTATGGCTCTTAGGTGCAGATCAAATTGTGATAGATTTTGAGAGATCAAAGTCACCATGCCCGTATCGTGTGGTCTTGGAGAGAGTTCAGAAAAATACACATCATTTTTTGTGATGAAAAATTCAACTCCGAAAAGACCCGCGCCACCAAGTTTTGTAACCATTTTTTCTGACATCTTCTGAGCTTTTTCTAATTTAGACTTAGAGATTTTTGCTGGCAACCATGACTCTCTGTAATCTCCCTCTTCCTGTCTGTGCCCGATAGGCTTAACAAAAAGCACGGAGCCTTTTTTTTGTTTTATGGTGAGCAGAGTTATTTCAGATTCAAATTTAACAAACTCTTCAACAATAACTCTTGCAACATCACCTCTCATACCTTTAACAGCAAAGTCCCAAGCGGCTGCGGCACCCGCTGGTTTTTTCACTAAGCTTTGACCTTTGCCGGAGCTAGACATTAGCGGTTTTACTATACAGGGTGTCCCAATTTTACTCACAGCGTGAATCAGTTCACCTTTGGAAGATGCGTATTCGTATTTAGCAGTTTTTAGTTTTAATTTTTTTGAAGCAAGGTCCCTCACTTTTTCTCTGTCCATTGTGACATCGGCCGCAAAAGATGTGGGTACGACTTGTATGCCTTGCTTTTCAAAATCAAAAAGTTTTGAAGTTCGAATAGACTCAACCTCGGGCACAATGATTGTCGGCTTGTGTTTTTTAACAGCTTTTTCTAAAGCTTCGCCGTTTAGCATGTTTAAAACTTCAAAGTCGTCAGCGACCTGCATAGCGGGTGCATTCTTATAGTTGTCGACAGCAATCGTGTGGATGCCGAGTCTTTGAGCTGAAATTATAAACTCTTTCCCCAACTCACCAGAGCCTAAAATCATGATTTTGTGGTCCATCAACTCTCCTAAGGCTTCAATTTTGTTTAAGAATCTATCTATCAGCGGTGTGTTGGCTTGTCTACAGAAGCCTTTGCACAGGCGGGGTTTATGGGCTAAAGAATCCCCTTTGCTCAAAATAAATGTGAATGAACGGGGGAAGGTTTTGTCTACAACAAAAATGCCTAAAGGGGTTTTTTATATCGTCGGTAATGAAGCGGCTGAGCGCTTTTCATATTATGGAATGCGCGGAATTCTCGTTATCTTTATGACTAAATACCTTATGAGCAGTGCTGGCCAAGGAGATGGCATGACTGATGCCCAGGCAATGGTTTGGTATCATAACTTTGCATCTGCTGTTTATTTCTTTCCTTTATTTGGAGCTCTTCTCTCTGATATTTTCTGGGGTAAATTTAAAACAATACTCGTGTTGTCTGGAGTCTATTGTCTTGGTCACTTGAGTTTGGCGTTTATGGACATCCATTTTATGACAGCGATCTTAGAGCCAAGAACCTGGCTTGCCATTGGTTTAGGGTTAATAGCAGTAGGTTCAGGTGGTATTAAGCCATGTGTGTCGGCTCACGTTGGCGACCAATTTGATGCAACTAAGAAATCTCTTCTAGATAAAGTCTTTAGCCTGTTTTATTTCTCCATTAACTTTGGCTCTATGTTTGCAACTTTACTCATTCCTAAAATGCTTGAGTGGTACGGCCCCGCTGTAGCATTTGGCTTGCCTGGAGTTTTGATGTTCATAGCGACTTTGATTTTCTACCAGGGCAGACATGAATTTGTCTCGATGCCCCCAGCCGGCTGGGCAGTGTACAAAAAAGACATGTTCAGCAAAGAGGGTTTGAGAACGCTAGGTTCGTTGGGTGTGATTTATGCGTTCATTGCATTTTTCTGGGCTTTGTATGATCAAACCGGTTCATCATGGATTTTGCAGTCTAAAAACTTAGACAGAATGGTAGATCTAGGCTTTTACTCATTTGAATTGCTTCCTTCGCAAATTCAAACAATAAATCCAATTCTGGTGATGCTCTTTATTCCCCTGTTTACTTTTGGAATTTATCCTTTGGTTGGCAAATTTATAAAAGTGACCCCACTTAGAAAAATTGGCGCTGGCTTTTTTGTAACCGGGGCAGCCTTTGCAATTGTTGCTTATACGGAGCAATTGATTCAGTCAGGCCAGACGCCGTCTATGTTGTGGCAGTTTTTTGCATATACAGTTATTACAGCAGCTGAAGTTTTGATTTCTATCACAGCTCTAGAGTTCTCCTACGCTCAAGCTCCAAACTCTATGAAGTCTTTTATAATGGCAGTTTTCTTGCTTTCAGTTTCAATGGGTAACCTTTTCACATCTGCTGTGAATGCCTTTATTCAGAATCCTGACGGGACGAGTGCACTGCAAGGAGCTTCATACTACTGGTTTTTCACGGCATTGATTGTTGCTGTTGGCGCGCTCTTCGCTGTTGCCTCTAGCTTCTACAAAGAAAAAACCTATCTGCAGGACCACTCCCAAGCTGAAGAGCACTGGGACCCGTTAGCGAACATTAACAAAGACGCTTAGCATAAAATTTATTCAACGGACTCTGAAATCTCTATTTTGCCTTGTTAGCGGGCTTTGATAGGGGTTAGGGTCTAGAAAAACACGATCAACGAGGTCTCCTTATGCTTCCTGGCTATGAGTACATTTTAGCTATTATTTTCTTTTTGTGCACAGCTGCGGCTGGTGTCACCACAGCGCAAAAATCTTTTCATCATGGAGCTGTAAAAGCACCTTCTTCTTTTTTGAGGTAATTAAGATGTTCACGGGTTTGATTGAAGCCACGGGAAAAGTCACAGACATTAAAGTTTTGTCTGCAGAAATGACAGAGATCACTGTTGAAAAGCCTGATTTTTTTGACGATTTGAAAAAAGGACAGTCTGTTGCTCATGATGGAGTTTGTCTCACTGTAAAAAATACAGACCCTGGTTCCTCTACGGTTCTTTCCTATGACCTTGGTAAAGAAACCTTAAAAGTTACAAAATTTGAAAATTTGAAAATCGGAGATCTGCTCAACCTAGAAAGACCCCTTGCTATGGGTGAAAGACTTCATGGACATCTTGTCACTGGCCATGTGGACGAGGTCTGTGAGCTTTTAAAAAAAGTAGACACAGGTGGAGGCTGCCTTGAGCTTTTTTTCACAAAATGCA
>Ga0115567_10000593_pt1 | contig 35451 bp, 41 predicted proteins | sample COGITO_mtgs_1204_2_FD_88679 | JGI IMG/M metagenome (GOLD analysis project Ga0115567, IMG submission 88679) | Pelagic marine microbial communities from North Sea - COGITO_mtgs_120412 | ecosystem: Environmental > Aquatic > Marine > Epipelagic | place: Germany:Helgoland, sampling site Kabeltonne...
ATTGATGATTTAAGGCCCTTCAAGCCAAAGGATTTTGTTGATTCGCTCGTTTGATTGGCATCTTAGTATGCTGTCAAAGCCGGTTCCAGATTAAGGTCTGGCGTGTAATCAATTGACTGACAAGAGGCATCATCTTAAAATCATTAGTAACTTAAGGTGTTTATAAAATGACCTCAACAGAGAGCAAAAAAACTTACGAAAATTATGACCTATCGATTGGTGGGCACGCTCTGACTATTTCTACAGATCAAGATCAAAAAAAAATGGACCTCATCGCAAAAATTGTGAATGAGAAGATTGAAAGTTCACTATCAAAGAACCACTCTTTTCAAAAAAGTTTAATGATTGCCATGCTTCAAGTGTGCGAAGAAAATATCAATCTCAAATCACAAGTCCATCAAAAAGTTCAAGGCCTAGAGAAAAAAGCAGAGCAAATTTTAAGAAAGTTTTCTGAACTGCAATCTGCTGAGTAATTTTAAGACATCCTGAAAGTTGTTTGGAGTTTGTTTTTATGAACGGCCTAAAGCAAAATAAGGAACTCTTGCGTGCCCAAATAAAACCTACAATTTCTAAAGTCCGTGTGAATTGGTCAAAACTGGCTTCTCACATCAACTTAAATGAGGAATCTTACATTGGTTTGTTCAAACCATTAAAAGACGAACCAGAAATTGAGGGTTTACCAAGCGAGCTTAAAGCTTGCTGGCCCAGGATCACTGACAGTGCTTCAAGTCTGATGTCTTTTTGTAGTTCACAATCCTTTGAAAAATCAGAACATGGTTTTTTAGAGCCTAAAGGTGAGCCTGAAGAGATTTCAAAAAGACAAATCCAAATGATCTTGGTCCCGGGTCTAGCTTTTGATTTTAAAGGTGAGCGCTTAGGAAGAGGAAAAGGTTTTTACGACCGCTACTTAAAAGATTTTGACGGGATCACCGTTGGCGTCTGTTCAAGTAAAAGGTTTTTAGATGAGCCTATTCCTGTAGATCAAAAATTTGATGTGTCTGTTCAGTACATTTTGACTGAGCAGTTTTTGTACCAAGTAAACCCTGTAAGAAAGGTGGTTTAGAATGAATATGATGATCGTAGCCGGAGCTGTAATAGTCAGCTTAGTGGTTGGTGCCCTGATTGGGCTTGTAGTTAAAGCAGTCTTAGACAAAAAAGTTAAACGCACAGCTGAGCGTGAAGCCCAAAGAATGATTCAAAAAGCGAAATCTCGCTCTTCGAAAATCGAAGCTGAGTCTAAAGAAAGAGCTAAGTCTTATGAGAACAAGGCTAAGAAAAGAGCTGAAGAAGAAATTAGAAAAGAAAAAAACAAAGTAAAGGATTTGGAAAAATCTTATACAACCAAAATTAGCCAAATTAAGTCTAAAGAGCAATCTGCAGAAGATAAGATCCAAGCTAAAGAGCGTGAGATCGAAGACAAGGCTAAGATTGAAGAGCAAAGAATCATTGCTAAAGAAAAAGAAATTAGAGTTCGTGAAGAGCGCGCGCAAAAGAAAATGCAAGAGTTAGAAGTTGTTAAAACTGAACTTCAACAAAAATTAGAAACAGTAAGTGGCTTTACAAAAGACCAAGCTAAAAGAGAACTGGTAGAGACTTTAGAGACGGAAGCCAAAACTGAATTTGCTCAAAACCTCTCAAAAATTGAAGAAGAGACTAAAGAGCTTTCTGAAGAAAAAGCAAAAAGAATTATCAGCTTGGCAGTGAGTAGATTTGCAGGTGAGTATGCTGCTGAAAGAACAACAACAGTTGTTCCTCTTCCAAGTGAAGATATGAAAGGTAAAGTTATCGGAAAAGAAGGTCGAAACATCAGAGCTTTTGAAAGCCTATGTGGAGTTGACCTCATTTTAGATGAAGTGCCAGATGCAGTAGTGATCTCAGGATTTGATCCTGTAAGACGTGAGGTTGCTAGAAAATCTTTAGAGCTTCTTTTTGAAGACGGTCGTATTCACCCTGCAATGATTGAGCAATCGATCAACAAAGTTAAAAAAGAACTTTTTAAATCCATCCGAGATGACGGCGAAAAAGCCTGTTTTGAACTAGGTTTAACGGGTGTTCACAAAGAAATTTTAGATCTTATTGGAAGTTTAAAATACAGAACCTCTTACACTCAAAACAACTACACTCACTCAATTGAAGTGGGAATGTTTGCAGGCATGATGGCTGCTGAAATGGGCGAGGATGTTAAAGTCGCAAGACGTGCTGGTTTGCTGCATGATATTGGTAAAGCTTTAGACCACTCAATAGAAGGAAGCCACGCAGTGATTGGTGCTGACTTTGCAAAAAAATATGGAGAAAAAGAAGCTGTATGCCATGCAATCAGATCTCACCATGAGGATGAAAAACCGAACTCTGTTATTGCCCACTTAGTTTCTGCAGCTGATGCGCTCTCAAGTGCAAGACCAGGTGCTAGGAAATCTACTCAGGCCAATTACTTCAAGCGTTTAGAAGACCTTGAGACCATTGGTAACTCTTTTGATGGAGTGACGAGAACCTTCGCTCTTCAAGCTGGTCGCGAGATTAGAGTGATTGTAGATAGCGGAAAAGTTAACGATGAACAGTCTGTAATGCTTTCTCGTGACATAGCTAAGAAGATCACTAAAGAGATGAACTACCCGGGTCAGATTAAAGTGATGGTCGTGAGAGAAACAAAAGCTATAGAACACGCAAGGTAGTATGATGTTGCTCTCAGCTCAAGAACAGTTAGAGATTCTCAAGTCTAATGCAGTAGATCTTATTTCAGAAAAAGATCTACTGAAGAGACTTGAGAAATCAATCAAAGAAAAAAAACCACTTCGCATTAAATTTGGAGCAGACCCTTCTAGGCCTGACCTTCATTTAGGTCACGCGGTTCCTTTACTTAAGTTGAAGCAGTTTCAAGATTTAGGTCATGAGATTCAATTTATAATTGGAGACTTCACGGCACAAATTGGTGATCCAACGGGTAAAAACGAAACAAGACCTAGTCTAACAAAAGATGAAGTCTTGGAGTTTGCTAAATCTTACGCTGAGCAAGTTTTTAAAATTTTAGACAAAGACAAAACCAAAGTTTATTACAACTCAGATTGGTTTGATAAATTTACATCAAGTGATTTTATAAAGCTCTCGAGTAGATACACTGTAGCAAGAATGCTTGAACGTGATGATTTTGAAAAGCGTTACAAATCAAATCAAGCTATTGGTTTGCATGAGTTTCTGTACCCACTTGTTCAAGGCTATGATTCAGTAGAACTTAAATCTGATGTTGAGCTTGGTGGCACAGATCAAAAGTTTAATTTATTAGTAGGTCGTGATCTTCAAAAATCTTATGAACAAAAGCAGCAGCTTGTGATCACAATGCCGCTTTTGGAAGGGCTTGATGGCGTTAAAAAGATGTCTAAAAGCTTGGACAACTATATTGGCTTTACTGAGAGTCCTAAAGATATATTTGGTAAGTTTTTATCTGTAAGTGATGAACTTATGTATAAATATGCAAAGCTTATTCTTTTAAAGTCTGTTGAGGAAATTGAAAAGGTAAAGTCTTCAGTTGAAAGCGGCGAGGTTCACCCTAAAAAAGTTAAAGTGAATATGGCTAAAGAAATCGTTCAAATTTTTCATTCAAAAGAAGATGCGGACAAAGCCGAGGAAGAGTTTGAGAGAATTTTTGTTAAAAAGGGTCTTCCAGATGAAATTAAAGAAGTTTATTTAGAAGAGCAGCCAGGTCTTTGGATTTGCAAAGTGATCGTGGAAGCAGGGTTTGCTCCTTCAAATTCCCAGGCTAGAAGGTTGGTGGAGTCTAGAGCAGTGGAGCTTGATGGAATTAAAGTTGAAGATTCAAAATTTGAACTGCCCCTTGCAAAGGACAGCTCTTATCTTCTCAAAGTTGGCAAAAAGAAATTCGCTAAAATATTAGTGAAAGCTTAAAACTATAGAAATGAGTGATTTAAAATGAAAGTTAAATTTTTACCCCAAGATGTTGAATACGAAGTAAAGCCGGGCCAGTCAGTTTTAAATGTGGCGCATGACAATGGTGTGCACATTCAGTCTGTTTGTAAGGGGATTCCGTCTTGTGCAGAATGCCGTGTGAGAGTTGTGGAAGGTGTGAACAACATTCTTCCGCCAATGCCTGAAGAGCTGGCTTTGATTGGCACAGCCTACTTTGTTGACCAGCGCAGACTTTCTTGTCAGATGCGCTGCTTTGGAGACGTTGTTGTCGACTTAGACGAGCAGGTAGCTAAAGAGCACATCTCAACTAAACAGCCTCAAGGTAAGATTAAAAAAGAGACAGGTGATTCAAGCGCTAGAATGGGGAGTATGTTTGATGACAACGCCCCTATTGATATTGAAATCACTGAAGAAGAGAGGCTCGAGGCTGAGAAAATTATGGCCGAGAAAGAGGCTCGTGAAGCTAGACAAGCAGAGCAAAGAAAGAAAAAATCTAAGAACAACAGAAAAAGAAGTGGTGGAAAGCCACAAGCTAAAAATGCAAAAGGCTCGTCTGATGGTGACAAGCTTAAGAAGAAAAACAATAGAAATAGAAACCGGAATAAAAATAGAGCCAATAAGGCTTCGCCTTCCGGAACATCAAAGCCTAAAGATTAATTGTGTACTAATTTTTTTGGACGGAGTCTTAGCTTAAACAAGCCTCCGTTTTGCCTGAGTAAAACCTCGGCTTTCAACAAAGAGTTTCCTCTCCTAGAAACCGTAAGTTCTCCTTTGGGATGAACAATTAAAATTTTATTTTCTTTGTAGCAAACCTTTGCATCTCGCAAATCATAAGAATCTCTCTTGTATTGAATCTTCGAAGAGTTGATGCGGCTAGTGGCGAAGACAGTTACTGGAAAAGAGCGGTTGTTGAATAAAGTTATTTCTTTAGTTTCAGAGTTCTTTTTGATTTTCACAGAAACCCAATCCACAGGTTTTCCAGCGACTTGAAACATTCCTATTAGTTTAGACTCAGCTTGAGAGTCTGATTGAACACACGCTAAGGCTTCGTTGCTAAAGGCTAAAGCTATTAAAATTTTTAATAAATATTTCATTTGTTCCCCCTGAAATTTTGTTAAGGTCAAAAATCATCTAACAGTGGCTAAAAAGCAAAGCTGGGACCTTCTCTTGGAATTAATTTCATAATTAAGCTCAAAATCTAATCAAATAATAGATTTAAGTCTATTTTTTATAGAACAGTATCTTGCATTGAATAGTACTGGCTGGTAGATATTTCTTGGAGAGCCAGGAGGCCTATGAATTCTCAATTCAAAAAGGGTGTAGTAGAAATGTGCGTGCTCAGCCTTGTGTCTGAAAAAGACCGCTACGGATACGAGTTGATTGAGGCCATTTCTTCTGAGATCGAAATTTCTGAAGGAACAGTTTATCCCATTTTAAGAAGACTCACTAAAGAGGGGTATTTCAACACCTATCTTGAGGAGTCCACAGGCGGCCCTCCAAGGAAGTACTACAGGGTCACCCCTGAAGGAAAAAAGGCGAGCAGTTTGATGAAGAAAGACTGGTTGGAGTTTAGTGCTAAAGTTAGGGGTTTAATTGAACAATAATAAAATGAACAGTCAAAAAAAGCAAAGGGTTAATAGATGACTAAAGAAGAGTACTTAAACCAGTTAAAGTTAGAGTTGAGAGGTCTTGAAGAAAAAGACATCAACGATATCATTAGAGATCAAGAGGAGTTTATAAGAGATGCGATGTCTGCTGGGCGTTCAGAGGGCGAAGTCTTAAGATCCTTGGGGTCACCAAAATCTTTAGCTGACTCATTAAAATTAGAATACAAAGTGAGACGAATTGATTCTGCTGGAAGCACATGGGAGTCCTACAAAGAAATATTAGGTTCTTGGGGTGTTCTACTAGCCCTTGCTCCTCTTAACTTTCTTCTGCTTTTTGGACCTGTTATAGCCATCTTGAGTTTTATGTTCACGTTGATACTTACCAGCGCGATTATCGTTTTTATTGGTGCAGCTCTTTTGCTCATTCAGTTTGTAGTGGGCTTTTTTGCTGGTTTTAATTTTGTGCAGACAGCGGCTCTTCTTTTTGGATCTATAGGGGTTATCTCCCTAGGTCTTATAGGGGTGGCCTTGTTTGTTTTGATTTCTCAATTATTTATAAAACTTTTTATCGGTTACGCGCATTGGAACATCTCATTTGTGAAAGGAAAAAGTTAAATGAAATTTTTAATATGGTCTACGGTAGTGTGTTTTGTGAGCTTTACTCTTTCAGGAATTTTTTATGGGTATGCTGATTTCACAGGTTTAACGCAAGACTTTCAGTCAGAAAAATACAATTTCCAGTATTCATCAGATAGATCGAATAAAGAATACGGCGAAAAGATTGAGAGCTTTGATGCTAATCAAATTGAAAAGATAAAAGTGAACTCTTCGATCTCTGAGGTCACGTTGAGGTCGGGCAACATTAAAAAAATAAGAATAAAGGTTAAATTCTTAAATGAGGATGTAGAGAAAACCTATAAATCTGAACTCATCAATGGAGTTCTTAAAATTGAAACAGGTGTAGATGCAGAAAATCAAAGCTTTTCAACTTTTTTTGGAAACAATAAAAACGGATGTAAGATACAAGTCACGGTGCCTATGGATTTAGTTTTGGATTATGATTTCAAATTGGCTCTTGGAGCACTAGATATTGAAGAGCTCAAAATTGGAAATTTTAGAGCTAAATTGGCCGCGGGAAATATTGAAGTCGAAGATGTGGACTTTAAATCTGTTGTCATTAAAGCTGCAGCTGGAAACATTGAGCTTGAAAGCGTTAGAGTGGCTGAAACAATGGAAATCAATGCTGCTGCAGGGAATGTCGAAGTGAAGCTTTCACAAGCTGCTCCACACTTAGAAATTAATGCTGCTGCTGGAAATGTGGAGATCTCATTCACAAGTGGAGTTAAACCAGATCTAGTTCTTAATAGTCTTTCTACTGTAGGAGAGCTTTTGGTGCGCAAAGACTTTAAAAAACAAGAGGGTGACACTTACATCTTTGGTGAGGGTAAAGGAAAAGTCGAAATCAAAAGCACTTTTGGAAGTGTTAAGTTTAAATAGATTGGTTTTTAGCCAATGGTTTCAGCCTGATAAGCTTAGTGACTTATAGTACACAATTTAAAGTGCTATGAGCCATTTAGCAGAGCCCTAGAGCGAGAAGTTTTACATTGATTTTCCTAATAAATTGCCGCTCAAAAACGTGAATTACTTGTATAAATGCCGGTTTTCATATTAGGTATTTTGATGCTCAAACTGCTCGCTAAAAATGCCATTATGGTCTTTTCTATTTTGTTCATCTTGAGCATGGCGCGGCTTTATTTTTTTATAAAAACATCAAATTTATACTCGGATTACCAAACAGACCTGGCTTTATTGGCTTTTTTACACGGTCTTCGTTTCGATCTAAGTGTATTGATGTATGCAAACTTCTTATTTTTCGCTCTAGTTTGTTTTGAGAGAATTAGAAATAATAAAGCTTTTCATTTGTTTTTCGCATTTTTAAACTCAGCGGTGTTAGCATTGTCTCTAGCTGATGTTGAATTTTACTTGGCTTACGGAAAAAAATTGAGCCCTTCTTTTTTTAGTAAGGTAAAAGGCACAGGCTTTGAGACACTTTTTTCAATGAGTTTTCAGTATGGTTTCGTATTTCTCTTCTTGTTAATAAACATGTTTATTTTCTATAAGTTGACTACCTACTTATATCAAAAAGATCAAAAAATAAGGTTCTATCCCGTATACTTTTTAGCTTGCCTCGGGCTGGGTCTCTTAGGTGTGCGAGGAGGCTTTCAAAAACGAGTTTTAGGCAAAACACATATCCACCTTTACGCAGGTGGAAAAACCTGGGCTTCAGACCTCACCTCAAATACGGTCCACAACTTAATTAGAAACAGACACCAAAATGCTTTTCCTAAAGCGTATTTAAAAAAACAAAAAGCAATGAAGACTGTTCCAAGGGCCAAACTTGAGGCGCTTGGATTAAATAAGACTCCTAAAAATATAGTGATTATTATGGTGGAGAGCATGTCGTCTTATGTAGTCGAAAAAGAAGGATTGCTTAAATTTGACTTTATGACTGAAGACAGTAACAGCGTTCTTTCTATCAGTGACACATATGCTAATGGGAAGCATTCAATAGATGCGTTGATGGCTAGTTTTTTTGGTATTCCATCATATTTTAATTTGGACATTATTGAGTCAAAGTATTTGGGAAATAAGTGGATTGGAATGCCAACGGTTTTAAAAGAACACGGCTTTAAGAGTGTCTTTTTACATGCAGCTCGAGGTGGAACCCAGTTTTTTGATTCAGCAACTAATATTGCAGGCTTTGATGAATACAGGTCCGTTCTTGATGAGTTTAAAGTTCCAAAAGACATGAAGGGAATGTGGGGCGTTCACGATGACTTTTTGTATGATAAGTCGGTTGAAGCTTTAGATGAGTATAAATCTCCTTTTCTTGCTACAGTTTTTACAACCTCAACACACGTGCCTTTCATTGGTACGCCACTAAATCCCGACTCCTTGGGAAGTAAAGAGCAGGATTATTTTGCAGCGGCTAGGTATGCAAGTCAGTCATTGGAAAGGTTTTTTAAAAAGGCAAAAGCTAAAGAATGGTATGAGGATAGTCTTTTTGTAATTATGGCCGATCATAACCCTCCTATACACAACCAATGGAGCAAGAGTGAAGAATTTGAATCTAAGATCCCGATGATTTTCTATTTGCCCGGCTCCAACATGGCAGAATTAAAAATCAAAAAAGTTTCTCAGCAAATAGATTTGCCTTTAAGTATTTTTCAAATTTTGAATATTGAGCCTAAGGTTTGGTCTCCTTACGGTTCGAGTGTGTTTGATCTAAAATCAAAATCTCCTGTCTTTTACACTGGTGACAGTGGAAGAGAGCTTTCACTAATTTCAAAAGATGGATTAAGAAAAACCAAAACTATTGAAGGAAGTGCAAAAAGCAGTGGTTTCTTAGAAGTAGAAGATCTGATTCATGATTACATTCACCGCCTTGAAAACGATAAGGTATATTCTAGATGATCGCAGATAAAAATCAATTCCTATAGATGCTTAGAATGGTCTTTAACGTGTCTTGCGACTTCATTTAACAGCTCTGAATTTTTATTCTCAGTTCTCACAATAATTTTTAAATCATATACAAATTTTTCTTCATTCATGATTGACGCCAGCGTTCCGCTCTCAAGCTCTTTGCGCACTAAAAAGTGAGGCAGCAGTGAAACACCAAGCCCTCTCAACACCAACTCTTTGTGAGTCAAAAAACTATTTGATGAAAGAATGCTTTTGGTTTCAGGCCAAACCTTTTGCATCTTTTTAATCGTGGGAAATTTATTGTTGTTGTCATCATTGATTTCTCTCGATCCAATAAAAGAAGAAAGCACTTCAGGAGAGTTTACAAAAAGTTTTGAGACGACAAGTTTAAACTTCATTGAAACTCTTGCGATGATTGAGAGCTCGTCGCTCATTTTAGGTGTGTAAAAGAAAAATCCAATTTCAGCTTTTTTGTAAGACAATTTTGTCATGAGGTCATCAACAGGTCCTGTGGCTATTATGGGCCTTAGAGCTTTTTCTTTAAAGTGCATTGAGTTCAAAACTTCCGGAAGTATAAAGGCCGAGACGGCATCATCACTCACCATATACAAAGTCTTGTTAAGCAAGACATTTTCCTCTTTGGTGTAGTCTGACAAAGCCCTCACATGCTTGAATATCTTATGGCAGCGCTCATAGACCTCAGCTCCACGTGAAGTGAGTTTAACCCCTCTTCCAACTTTATCAAAAAGTTTAATGCCTAAATCTTCTTCAAGACTTTTAATTGTTTTGCTTAGGGCGGGCTGTTGAATGTGTAATTTTGAAGCAGCTTTGGTGTAGCTGCCCGTTTCGGCAACATTATAGAAGTGTCTAAGGCGGTTCAGGTTCAAGTATTCCATTAAAGAATGAATAACTATAAAAACATATACTTTTCAACCGTTCTTTCGCGGCCTAGCATTGTACTCAAGTTGGGGGACAACATATGAAAGTAGCATCATTTCTTAAACTTACGCCTCTCTTCATGAGCTTTTTAATAAGCACAACTGCTCAGGCTGCAAGTCTTAAAGTTACAAGCTTAAATGTTGAGTGGTACGGAAGGGGTGGGGTGATCAGCGGCAGTCCTGAAACTGAGTACAGAGACAAAACTCTAAAAGATTTTTTAACTAAGAATATGCCCAAAACAGATGTTTTTGTTTTTCAAGAAATCACTGAACCCGAAATGCTTACAGATCTTTTTTCTGAATTAGATTGTTTTACTTATGATGCCGGCACAACAAGACATCAGTATGTTGTTATGTGCGCTGAAAAAGGCTCGATCACAAAAACGGGCGTGAACCACGCTGTTGGACTTGGCAGGTTCGGTTTAAGGTCGGCACTTTTAGGAACTTTTAAAATTAAAGACAAAGCAGATTTCAATGTGATTGGTGTTCACCTAAAAGCAGGGCCTTTTGATACGGCAGTAAGGTTGAATCAAATAAGAGCTTTGGCTGAAAAAGTGGACCCCTCGGCGCACACTCTTATTATTGGTGATTTAAACACTTTTTCAAAAGAGCGCACAGGCTTAGAAAAAGATGACAACGAACTTATGTCAGATTTACTTAAAGTTAAAAACTTTTCTGAAATAAAAAATAAAACCCCAACTTATTTTGGCTACAAGCCAAAAGTTTTTGACCGTGCCTGGGGCGCCAACTTGAGCACTACGTCTAGCAAAGTTTATGGCCCTTGTGATGAGAACTTCAAAGACAGTCCTTTTGCAGATAAAAAATTCTATGAAAGATTTGTATCGGATCACTGCGCACTTCAAGTTGAATTTAAACTTAAACTTAAAGAAACCACTGCCAAATGAAGAAAACGTCTTTTGGCTTTATTCAAGTCTGTAACCATGGTGGTGAAAAGGTAGAGTACCTTGAGTTTCAAACTGAAGGGCGCTTTCACGAACACAACGACTTTGAGCACTTCACGGTTATTCATGGTGCAGGCAAACTTATTACCGATAAGGAAACTATCGATATTGCTGAAGGCAGGACCTACACGGTTTCACCTAATACACTCCATAAGATGAACCCTGCATCACGAGGCCTTAAGATTTTATTGAGTTATTCGGGCAAATTATAATTCGCGTATTACAGGACCCGCAATAGACCAGATTTCTTCAAGGTCACAGTTCGTTTTAGCAGAAGTGAGCCTGTTTACGAATGAAGTGTTAGATTCGGCTTTCAATTCTTTCAAATCTTTCAAGTTGTTATAGGGCCTGTCCATCTCCTCTTCTTTCAAGATTGTGTAAGCCGCTGTGTAAACGTCCGGGCTCCATTCAATGTAAGGATTTGTGATGTTTTTATCATCTCCTGTTTTGATCATGAGTTTGGCAAGCTCAACGCGGCTTTCTTTTGTAAGCTCTCTAAGTGTGGTGAGGTAAGAGCCTGCACTTAGCCCTCTAAATTCTTTTAAGAACTCAAATGCGCCAGCTAAGGATTCGGGATCTTTGCTGAGTTTGATAATTTTTTTATTTATTTCGAGTGATAAAGACTCGTGCTTTGTCGCTTCTTTCAAATACTCTTTTAAATAGTTTAATGCTGAGGCATCGACTTTCATTTTTTTGTAAAAACTGTAGATGTAAAATAAGGTGTCAGAATTGGTGCGGTCTTTATAATAAAGCTTATAAAACATATTCGAAGACGCGTAACGGTTCAGATTGTTTTTATCACTTGCATCAATAGTTCTTTTGGCCGCATGAAGTCCAGAAGAGTAAAGAGCTGTAGAAGTCATAGTCTCAAAAAAACTGTATTCATATTCAAGTTTTTCGGGGGTGTCAAAATACCAGGGACCTAAAATCTTTCTCAAAGCCTCTAAGTTTTTTGCAGTAAAAGTCTCTTTGTATTTTTTAAAGTCAGTGAGCTCAGTACAAGCAACCTTTGGTTTTTCTTCTTTGGCGAGGACTTGGATGATTTCTGGTAAAGCAGTCTCAGGAACAAAAGCAGGGCTTCTTTTGGGTGTGATGATTTTTAAGCCTGAAAGCTCCAAAACTTTAGGTTCTGGATTTTGATCAACATTATAGGTTTCTGAGCTTAGTTTTATTGAAACCAAGCTGAGTGCTATTAGTAGTAGTGGTGCGTGCTTTTTTAACATTTAACTTCCTAAAGAGTCTTTATAATACAAACAAGCTAGGAGATTTAAAGTTTCATTTTTAGAGCTGCTTTATAAAGCTCTCTATTTCAGGTTTTAAGTCGGGGTTCTGGAGGGCGGCATAGATGTTTGCTTTTAAAAATCCAAGAACAGAGCCGCCATCAAACCTGGGGCATTCTGTTACAACACCATTAAGCTTTGAAAGCTGCATCATTGAATCAGTGAACTGAACTTCCCCATTTCTTTTAGCTGTCTTTTCAATTTGATCTAAAATCTCTGCTTTCATGAGATAGCGACCAGGTAAAATAAGGTTGCTGGGAGCCTCTTCAAGTTTTGGTTTCTCGATCAAACCTAAGACCTTAAAGCATTTTTCGTTCTGAGTTTTTTCAATTTTGGCAACACCATAATTTGGAACCTGACTCTCTTCAACTTCTAACAAAGAAATTGTTGAAACGCCAGTTTTCAAAAATGATTTTTTAAGTTCGATGCATGGGTTTTGACTCTTATCTTTTGGAATAAAAATTTCATCGGGCAGAAGAACGTAGAAGTCTCTTTCGGCTATTTCTTTTTTTGCAGAGTAAATTGCGTGAGCAAGACCAAGTTGCTCATCTTGGTAAGCAAAAGTCACTTTAGGAAGACGCTCAATCTCGTTTAAGCGCTCAACTAAATCAGTTTTGCCATCAGAGCTTAAAAGCTTTTTCAATTCAGAATGGTCTTCAAAATAAGTCTCTAAGGTTTTTTTCTCAACGTGCGACACAATTATGACCTCTTCAACGTCTGCATCTTTCAATTCATTCAAACAGTGGTGAATCAAGGGTGTGTTCAGCAAAGGGTGCATCTCTTTGGGCGTGGCTTTTGTTGAAGGAAGAAATCTTGTGCCTTTTCCAGCGGCGGGAATGACGGCAAGTTTTGGAGCGCTGTATTGGTTCGTCTCTGTGTTCATAGGTCAAAGCCTATAAGACATTAAGCCGAATTTGTAGTTTTAATTAGTTGGTGCGTTTTCTTAGACTGCGAAAGAAGATCCACAACCACATGTTTTAGTGGCGTTGGGATTTGAAAAAACAAAACCTTGTCCATTGAGCCCACCTTCAAAATCAAGAGTCATGCCCATGATGTAGAGAAGGCTTTGTGAATCGATCACAATTTTTAAGTTTTCTTTTGGTTCGAAGCTTTTGTCTTTATCAGATGTTTCCGAGTCAAAATCTAGCTTGTAAGAAAAGCCCGAGCACCCTCCACGCTTAACATTCACTCTAAGAAAGTCTTGCGGGGTACGGCTTTCGGAAGCCTTAATGGTTTCGATTTGTTTTAAAGCTGATTCTGTTACATTGATCATAGAGCTTAATTATAGCACAGAAGTGAATTCATTAAAACAACAATCAGCAACAAGGGTCAGTCAGACTGGCTCTTGAGTACCGATTTGATCTTATCTGCTAGTGCTTTACAGTTTTCGGTTGTGGTTGAGCGTCCAAAACTGATGCGAAGAGTGCAGGACCCGGGAATGCCTAAGCTACTTAAGATACGTTTTTTATCACTCTCTGTTGAGCAGGCACTTGATTGGCTCACAGAAAAAGGCATCAATTCTAGATAAAGAGGTGAAGGACTTTTCCAATCCTTTAAGCTTAGGTTCACCGTGTTGAGCAGACAGTTAGACTGTAAGCCGTTCAATTTAAAATTTAAGTCTTTGATTTCGTTGAGAAAAAACTTTCGTAACTCTCTAAATTGGTTTTGATCAGTCGTAAGTCTTTCTTTGGCAACTTCACAGGCTTTTCCAAATCCCACTATCAAGGGAGAGTTTAAGGTTCCTGAACGCAGTCCATTTTGTTGGCCTCCTCCTGCTATTAAAGGTTTCATTCCGGTGACAGTTGTTGAGTTGATAACTAGTGCTCCAATGCCTTTTGGCCCATAAACTTTATGAGCGGAGCAGCTTAAAAAATCAGCGTTTAAAGATTTAAAATCAATAGTAATTTTTCCAAGAACTTGGGTGGCGTCTAGGTGAACAAAGTGTCCGGCATTTTTAGCAATTTCTATGCAGGGTTCGAGTTCTAATACAGTACCAAGTTCATTGTGGCCCCAGATAAAATTGACGAGAGAGCCTGTAGGCATTGATTTAGCTTGCTTTTTAAGCGAATCAAGATCGACAGATCCATCAGGATTGGATTTAAAAAAAAGACTTAGTTCGTACTCCCTGGCCTTTTGAAAGCAGGCATCATGTTCAATTTCTGAGAGTAAAATCTGTTTTTTAGACTTTATGAAAGAGTCTAAAGCCCAATTGATGGACTCAGTAGCACCAGACGTGAAAATAATCTCTTGAGGCTTGCAGCCTAAGAGTTCTGAAATTTGTGATTTGGACTGTTTGATGGCAGATTGCGCCTTCCAGCTCATATCTGAAGTTTGCCCTGATGGGTTGGCGAAAATATCTGAAAAGTAGGGGAGCATAGCCTGTAAAGCTTCTGGATCTACAGGTGTGGTTGAGTTATAGTCGAAAAAAAATGAGCTCATAGCACCACTTTACCTGTAGTATCTAAAGGTGTAAATCGTACTTAAGGAGAGAATCTAAATGTCTAAAATCAACATCTTTAGTCCAACTGAAGAGCATCAAATGCTCCGTGATATGGTAAAAGACTTTACCAAAACACAGGTAGAGCCCCAGGCCTTAGAGTTTGATAAGCAAGAAAAATTTAACTTAGAACTTTTGCGCTCAACTGGTGAACTTGGTCTTTTAGGAATCACAGTGCCTACAGACTTTGGTGGTTCGGGAATGGATGCCACGGCTGCAGTAATTGCTCATGAAGAATTATCTTATTCTGACCCTGGCTTTTGTTTAGCTTATCTTGCTCACTCCATGCTCCTTGTGAACAATTTTGCAGTGAACGCAGGTGAGAGTCTAAAAAAGAAATACTTAAAGTCTATGTGCACAGGTGAATTTATTGGGGCCATGGCCATGTCTGAACCTGATGCAGGAACTGATGTATTGGGAATGACGTCAAAAGCTGAAAAAAATGGTGACCACTATATCCTAAATGGGCGTAAAATGTGGATCACAAATGGTTGCTTGGATGACAAAGGCACGCCTGCTGACGGTGTTTTAGTCTACGCGATAACAGGAGCGAAACCTAACGGGCGTAATGAGATCTCTTCGTTTTTTGTTAAAAAAGATTTTGAAGGTTTTAAAGTTGGCCAAAAAATTATGGACAAGCTTGGAATGAGAGGCTCAAACACGGCTGAACTTGTTTTTGAAAACTGTAAAGTTCCCGCCGAATACTTAATAGGTAAAGAGGGCGACTCGATGGTTCACATGATGAAAAATCTTGAAATAGAACGTCTTACTCTGGCGGCAATGGGTTTGGGCATTGCTAAGCGCTCACTTGATGTGATGGTGAAGTATGCCAAAGAAAGAGAGGCCTTCGGTCGATCTATAGCTAAATTTGGACAAATTCAGAAGTACATTGGTGAGAGCTACTCACAATATATGGCGGCGCGCTCTTACGTTTATCAAACAGCGTACGGTATGGGTCCTGAGGGAACAGGCGAGCGCAAAGATTCTGACGGGGTAAAACTTGTTGCAACTACTATGTCCAAAAACGTTGCTGACAACGCAATTCAGGTTTTAGGTGGCTACGGCTATGTTGGGGAGTATGTTGTAGAGAGACTTTGGAGAGATGCAAAACTTTTAGAAATCGGTGGTGGAACACTTGAGGCGCATCAAAAAAACATCACTCAAGACTTAACAAGCGCGCTCTAAATTATTATGTCAAAAACAATTACTGCTGCTATTGTTGCCACTGGAAATGAAGTCGTTTCGGGACAGATAGTAAACACCAATACAAGATATCTTGCCGAACAGCTTTCTCAAGCTGGTGCCGAGGTGGTGTATCACTTTTCTGTTTTAGACAGAAAAGAAGACCTTCTTGAAATATTCACATTATTAAAAAACAAAGCAGTGAATGATACTTTTGTGATAGGTGGACTTGGACCAACAAGTGATGACCTCACCAGATACATTGTGGCCGAGTTTTTTGAGCAAGAACTTGAATTCAGCCATGAGACGTGGGCTAAGGTTGCTGAACTTTTAAAAAACCGTTCGGTTGCTTTAAAAGAGGGTCATAAAAAACAATGTTACTTTCCCAAAAATTCAGAAATTTTACTGAACTCTGTCGGAACTGCTCAGGGCTTTAAAACCACAAAAGATGAGATGAGTATTTGGTGCATCCCCGGGCCTCCAAATGAATGTAAGTCAGTTTATGAAAATGCTATTGGACCTTGGATTTTGGGAAATGTTCATGCAAAAACACATTTGCTCACTTGGCAGTGTATAGGTGTTCCAGAAAGCGATGTGTCAGCAAAAGTTGATGCTGCTTTAGAGGGCTGCTCTTATGAAATTGGTTTTAGAGCGTCTCCTCCAATTGTTGAGGTGAAACTTTGGGTTCCTTCGGATCACATGGGTGGAGTCTCGCAAGTTTGGGTAGATAAAATCGAAGAAATTGTTGAGCCGTGTCTCTATTCAAGACAAGGGCAGAACTACTTAAAAGACAGTTTAGATTTTTTAATAGAGCAGGGTGAAGTGGACATTATAGATGAGTTTTCTAAAGGCTACATCTATGAGGAGCTGCTGAAGTCCTACAAAGGTGAAATCCCTAAGCATATAAATTTTAGCACCAAACCTACGGAATACAGTTTTGAAAACATTATCAGCCTGACAGCTGAAAACGATAAACTAGATCTAACTTTTAGCAGCATCAGTAAAAACTTTTTTTTAAGTTTGAATCTTGATTTAGAAAAAGCTGCAGTTAATAAAAAGCTGCGCAAAACTAAATGTGCAGAGCTTTTTAAGCTTTTGCATAAGAATTTATTTGATTAAAATGCCTTCTTAAGAAGAAATACGCAGTCTAAGTTGCAAAAATTATTATTTAATTTACTGAGAGCCCCTATGGCCGATCTGAGCAATACTGCTTATCTCAGGTAGCTTTAAATATTTGTAAACTTGCCATTATATGTACAGATTGAACAACAATTCCAAGGGAGGAGTTTTATGAAAAGTTATATGGTTTTAGTTTGTTTAGTGTTGGGTTCAGTAAATGTTTTTGCTGACGCGGGAGACATCGTTTTAGAATACAAGGCCGGCGAACTGATTGGTGGCGGTTCTATTAAAACTTGTCATATTACAAATGATCATAGCGAGATCAAAAGAGTTATGAACAGATTGGAAGTCTTACTCGAAGAAGCAAACAACGGTGAAATTGCAACTTACCAACACCCTGTATCGGCACCAGTATCTGAAACTTTCTATGCATATCAAAACGGCGAGAGAGTTCTGTTGAAAAGTATTGATAGCCAGACTGAAGTTAATGTCAGTGATGCTGCAAATACTTTTATGCAAATCATTAATGATGTTTGTTTAAAGAATGAAGAGAACTAAAGAACAAGAGTTCAATAAAGTTAGACTTTAAAAAATTTAGAAAAGGCTGCGCTAACTGCAGCCTTTTTTATTTCTTCAAACCTATTTTTAAATTTAAAAATATTTAAGTTAAACCAAATTCACTTTCTTCAAAAGTTCAAAATTCTTATGTTTTTCACATCCGAAAATTAAATTTTTCTTTTTCTCGTCAAAAACACGAACGGTTTTTTCGATTTGCTCAGTAGTTAAGGCCGGATTTTCAAACTGTTTTTTTAAAGCTTTAAGTCTGTAATAGTCCATTGAGTGAAAAGCAGTCGAGAGCTGATCATCATGTCCACCATGCTTCACAATCAACTCTTTATCAATAAAATCTACCGGGTACTTTGCAGTGATTCTGAGCCAGAGATCATAGTCTTCACAAACTTTAAGATTTGTATCAAAGTACCCTATTTCTCCAAAAACAGATTTATGAACGATTGATGTTGATGGACCTATAAAGCACAGATCAACCGACTGGTCATAAACTAAACCGCCGTATTTTTTATGGTGCTTCTTTTTATTCACTACTTTTCCAGCGCGCACCCATGTTTCATCAGTGTGTGAGATGAGTAGATTTTTACTTTTTAGGGAATCCATTTGAAGTTCAATTTTGTTTTTATTCCATTCATCGTCAGAATCTAAAAAAGCGAGCCACTCATACTTAGCCGCTTCAATTCCAGCATTTCTGGCGCCACTTACACCTCGGTTTTTAGGCAAAGTGATGAGCTTAAGATATTGGGTGTTGTTGTTCTTTATAAAATTTTTGATTGTCTTTGCGGTGTCATCTGTCGAGGCGTCGTTAACCACTATAATTTCATCAACCTCAAGGCTTTGAGATAAGACTGATTCAAGAGATCTTATTGTGGCTTCAGGTCGATTGTAAGTGGGTATTATGGTTGTGATGGGCATACCTATTCATAGGAGATGTCTTTTTTGTTGTCATTAAGAGTCAGTCTGGTATCTCAAATGAATGAGTCAAAATCAGTTTTTTGAGGGTCCAGAGAAGAAACTAGAGCTTGTTTTTAAGGCAGGATCTCAAAACCTATTGGATCAGCCACGGGCTTTTTGGGACGACCTGGTTTTACTGGCTCAAGCCAAGATTCTTTCTAGCATTGAGTCTGAGACTTGTAAGGCTTTTTTACTTTCTGAGTCGAGTCTTTTTGTGTGGAAAGACCGCGTGATTTTAATCACCTGTGGAACCACGACTTTGATTAAAGCTGCAAAGCACATGATTGACACTTTTGGCAGAGACACTTTGGAAGAGGTTTTTTACGAACGCAAAAATGAGTATCAGCCAAGCCTTCAAAAATCTTCTGCGTTAGAAGATATGAATGATCTTAAAGAAATTCTTGGCGGCAAGGTTTTAAGGTTTGGTCGTCAAGATGATCATCACGTTTACATTTATAACAACAACTTTGGTCAAAAAACAGCTGCTGGCAAAGTAAACACATTAGAGCTTTTGATGTATGGCCTACAGGGTGAATTTAAAAATTCTTTTGTGAACAAACCTGAAGACCAAAAAATTGTGCTCCAAAATCTAAAAGAGGTACTGCCAGGTTTTGAACTCGACACTTTCTTTTTTGAGCCTGAGGGCTTTTCGTTTAATGCTTTGAAGGGGGAGCAGTATGCCACCATGCATGTTACCCCTCAAGGATCTGAAAACTATTTAAGTTTTGAGATGGACAGGGTTAACCTTGCTGAATCAGTAGAGACTGTTTTTAAACTGGTTCAGCTTTGTAAGCCGGTATCTTATGACATTATACTTTTTTCTGCTGAAGAGGAAAATGTTGGTATGCACAAAGCACCTTATGAGGTGAAGCAGATTTCAAAGTGCTCAACAGATTCAGGTTACAAAGTCTTGTATAGCCATTTTTTTGACAAGCAAAATATTTATATCAAGCCGTTTAACATTTAAAAATGAGTGTGGAGAATTTATGAAAGAAGGAATCGATCTTTGGGTCAGTGAAAATTTTAATGACGTTTATAGAATGAACTACAGAGTCAAAGAGACTTTGTATTCTAAAGAAAGTGACTTTCAAAAAATAGATGTTGTGAACACTGAGCACTTAGGAAAAGTTTTATTTAACGACGGTCTTTTGATGACCTCAGAGAGAGATGAGTTTGTTTATCATGAAATGATCACCCATGTTCCTATGTCGGCCCATCCAAACCCCAAAAAAGTTTTGATCATAGGTGGCGGTGACGGTGGAACAGCTAGAGAAGTTTTAAAATACGAATCAGTTGAAAAAGTTGTGATGGTTGAGATTGACCCCTGTGTGATCGAGGCCTGTAAAAAACACTTAAATGTTACAGCCTGTGAACTGGACAATCCTAAACTTGAGCTTCGCATTGAAGACGGCTTGAAATATGTAAAAGAAACCGAGGATTTTTTTGATGTTGTATTGATCGATTCAACTGATCCGATCGGTCCTGCAGCTCCACTTTTTAATATTGAGTTTTATACTGATGTGCACTCTATTATGACTGAAAACGGCATTGTGGTTTCTCAGTGTGAGAATCCGTTTTTAGCGGGTGAAATGCAAAAGAAACTCTTAAGCATCAAGGCTGAACTTTTTGATAAAGTCTCCATCTACAACTATTCGAACATCACTTATCCGGGTGGCTTGTGGTCGTTCTCATTTGCATCTAAAACTCAAGATCCACTTTTAGATGCTAAAAATTTGCCAGATGCTATTGCTAAAGATCTTAAGTACTACAATAGGGGGGTGCATAAAGCTGCGTTTGCTCTGCCCCAATTTCAAAAAAATGAAGTTCAAGAATTTATAAAGTAAGTAATAAATTGTAATTTAAGGTTCGCTGATGAAGATAGAATGGGGCAATCGAAAAATCATAGCAAGGGGGATGACTCTAGACCCCGAGAATGTGATTCAAAAACTAGAGTCTTTTGTAAGTGAAGAACGACGCGAAAAAATAGATTTGGTTTTAAAGGGACGGAGTGCACATTTTGCTCCTGTTTTAGAGAGCTTGTATGATAGGGGCAATATTTCTGCTGTTATGAGAAGTGCCGAGGCTTTTGGTTTTTTTAAATTTCACATCATCGAAACTGACGCTCATGAGTTTAAACAGGCAAACAGAGTCACCCAGGGAGCAGATAAATGGCTGGAAGTGAACAGATGGACAAAGACAGCGGACTGCATAAATTCACTTAAAAACCAGGGCTATAAAGTTTACGCTACACACCTGTCAAAAGAAGCTAAAAATTTTGAAGATTTAGATTTTAAGCAGAAAACTGCTGTGATTTTTGGAAATGAAACAGAGGGTGTAAGTGAAGAAGCTCTCTCACTTGCTGATGGCAACGTGCTTCTGCCAATGACTGGGTTCACTCAAAGTTTTAACATTTCAGTAGCGGGTGCACTTTCTTGTCAGCAGGCGCATCTCAAAAAACCACCTGTTGTGAGTCTAGAAGAGTCTGAGCTTTTAAAAGCACTGTATTTTATGAAAAGCATCACTTGGCCAGAAAAAGCTCTACAAGAGTGGTTTACTTAGTCTTTTGGTCTGCTTTCCGATCGTCTTCGATCATTTGTTTGGAGACTTGAACCTCTCGATCAACGATGTCGCAGTAAGATTTTCCGCCAGAGGCACAGCCAAAACTCATTAAAACAATAGATAGGATAATTATAGACTTCATATCCATATTTTAGAGCTGTTTCAGTCCGTGCTACAAGGCCAGTAAACGCACCTTGTTATCACCAAGCTTTGAGAGATGTGAGATTGCTCAAACCTATGATAAGTCCAGGATATGACTGAAAAAATGTATGGCGATATTGCCATTGAAAATGCCAAATTAGAAGCTTTCGACAACCGGAACCCTCATAGAGACTATGAGATTGAGTTCACTTGCCCTGAATTCACTTGCCTCTGTCCTAGATCAGGCTTTCCTGATTTTGCTACAATCAACATTTTGTACATTCCCAAAAAGAAGTGCGTAGAGCTTAAATCACTAAAACTCTATATAAACTCCTTTAGAGACAAAAGGGTTTTTCATGAAGATGTGACCAACAATATATTAGATGATCTAGTGAAGCTTCTAGATCCAAAATTTATTGAAGTTGTTGCAGACTTCACAGTCCGCGGAAACATCCACACTTTGGTGACAGCACGTCACGAATCTGAGTAAAATCAAAACATCACCCGCTGTTAGCTCAACTGGATAGAGTACTGGTCTTCGAAACCAGGGGTTGCAGGTTCGAACCCTGCACGGCGGGCCATTTCCTATAAAAGCTGTCTTAAATGGATAACCTCAAATCCGGCTCTGCGCATAGAATATTCTGCCGCTGAGCTCATAAAATATTTAAGCCTTGTTCAAGAATTTTTTCCTAAAACTATAGATCAATAAAAAGTGTTTCGGACTGAGACCTCTCAAAATGAGATTTATAGGTGTTAAGGTGTGACTAAGTCTTCAAAAAAGAGCACCTATGTCCAACAGGTTTGAATAGAATTATTGCGCTATAAAAATCAGATTTAAATCGACAGTTTAAGTGAATAACCGGACAAGCTGTTAAGTTTGCTTCTCCAATTTACGAAACATTAATAACCACTCTGTGGATCGAAAAAGGGTCCACGAAAATATAGTATGTAAGCTGAAGGAGTCATATTGTGTCGAACGTTTTAAGCGTATTTAGATCATTGTTGTTTTTTGCCCTAGTTGGCCACGGATTTCACTCTATGTCAGATGAAGGTTCATTCTCCCTCCCCCTAAAAGCCATTGAAAAACACCGTTTAGCCACAGCCCCTATCTCAAGCGCTCCTACTGCTAAATTTATACTTGCTAAATTAGAGACAAAAATAGTTTTTACCAAAATGAAAATGAACGACAGAATGTTGGCTTCTATGTTTGATCCGGCTGAATCTCTTAAAAAGAAAGAGACTATGATTGCTAAAGTTGATGATAAAGTAGCCGCTAAAATTTCTAAACCAGTTCAGCTTAATCCTTCAAATCTTTGTGCTGCAGTAAAAACAAACAGAGATTTAGATTTTAAAACTCCAACGTCTTACTTGTCTTCAGTTTTGAAAAAGGCAGGGGCTATAGAAAAATCTGAACCACTTTTTAAAGAACATGCTGATCTGTTCTGGCAGGATTACCTTGCTAAGAACAATTTTGAAGATGTGAGTTCTAAGCATGATGATGGTGAGTTCAAATTTAACAAACTTAAAAATGGCACAGTAATTGTTCTCGAAAAATCATGTTTTAAAGAGGGAACTGTCGCGGTATACTGTGATGGAAAATACTATGCCACACGTTTTGTTAAGACTGAATCTTTACTTAAAAAGATCAACTCTAAGAAGGGAAGCTGTCAGCTAGGAAGTGGAATGAGACTTGTTGTTGAAAAGTCTGGACCTTCAATAAACACTGGAACTCTTGCGAGAGCACACTAATAATAAGGACCTAGGCTTAGAAAAAGTTTAGGTTTGAGTCTTTATAGGTCAAAGAGAGTAAACTGGCCTTACTTAAGAAAACGATTTTAATTAAAATCTGAATTGATTCTTAATCATTATTTAAGGGAATTTAGATGAAAGCTGCTACAATTGATTTAAATGGGTTGATGTTAGGTGACGCATTAGAAAGAGCAAAGGCATCTTTTGATGTTTTCGAGAAAGCCCCTAAAAAGAAAGCCAAAAAAAAAGCTAGCAAAAAGTCGACTAATAAGAAGGCTAGTAAAAAAACTGTTAAAATCAAAAAGAAAACAACTAAGAAAGCAGCTAAAAAAAACCCCAAGATTACTAGAAAAAAAGCAGTTTAAAAAACTACAGTGGCACTTGTCTAATACACAAAGAACCTTAGTTTTAAAGCGCAACAGTCTGGCAACATTTAACCAGAAATCAATCAACGTTGATTGTATAAACAGCTAGAGTGAGTTTATCCGCACCTGGCCCGGTATAAAGGTTGCAAATGTTAATAGTAAGGAGCGTGTGATGAGAAAAAAAATAGTATCAATTTTATCAATACTTGCACTTGTAGTTGTTTTTCAAAACTGTGGTGGCCATGGAGCTGTTCAATTCAGTAGTACTGGTTTGGTGATGGACCAAGATTCAGAATTTATTAGTATAGACGATGAGGCGGAGGACCAGGGGACTGTTCTCGTGGACGTTATAAGCCCCCCTAAAAATTGTACGGAAGGTGTTTCTTTAGGAATCTGGCTAGATGTGGACAGTTCTGGCAAAATTGCAGCTAAAAACTATTTAGGCGAGATTGTGCCTTATACTGGACGTCTGTCTTCTGTTAAAAATTATAATTATTATAGTGCTTCTGCGCATCCAAAGCAGGGACCAATTCCTCGCGGTTTTGAAGCTAACATATTCTTTTATGAAGAGACCAATGGAGACTACTCTTTAAACTTTTTTGCCAATTTAGATGGAGGTGGTTCTCATGGGAGTAAATTTGATATTGATCTAAATGTTTCGGGTAACAACCTTAGAGATTATGTTTTGCTTTCAGATGATAAATTAGAGCTTAAAAAAGTGATGGTTGCTAGCGGCAGCTCAACCTATAAAGGCAGGTTTCACTATTGGAAAAATACTGATGGTGGTGTCATTGGACCACTAAGAGGCGATGACTTTACAATACAAGTTAAATTGAGTGAATTAGGCGACAACAAAGAGGCGCTTTTTTACTCTGCTAATGGTTCTAGTTTTAAGTTAAAAACAAAAGTTGATGTGAGCCCTGCCTTCATCATCCAAAAGAACAGGTTTGTTTCTTGTGAGTAAAGATCGATAATTTACCTGATTTAACTGACTACATGTTGGACAGTCTTAAATAATTTATAAAACAGCGGTCAATTCTGCTTTACTAAAGCTTTCATGAGAGGATGAGGTCTTATGGAGGCCTTATGTTTAAATTCTTAGTTCCGACTATTATAGTTTTAGCTTCGCTCAATGCTCAAGCTTATGAAGTCACTTACAGATGTATTCCAGGCGTTCTTAATTTTTCTGACATTGAGGTTGTGTACATTTCAGTGGATGCTGATATTTCAGATCGAAGTAACAAGATTTATATGGTAGCTATTGACGATTCAGACTGGATTGAGATAAAAAACAACAAAAAAGAAGACTACACAGCTATAAGCATAGAGATACCTTTATGGGGACCTGGAAAGTTTAATTTTGAAATTCAAAACAGTCTCCTTTCAGGAGTTTACAAAGGAGCCGTCTACTTTAAAGATGAGGGTATAGCTCTTTCAGACAAATTTAAATGCGTTTCCACTTCACAAAAATATCATAAAACAAATTGAGTTGATTATGACAAAACAAATTATTTTAGTTGCTCTAGGTGCGTGTATATTTACAAGTTCCGTTATGGCGAGCGATCATATAGATGGAGTTCCATCACTTGAACTGCATGAACAAGTAGACTTAACAGACCTCTACGCTTTTAAGACTAAAGGAAAAAGTGGATGGATAACATTGATTTTGAATTTGTACCCTGGCGTAGCAGACGATGGTCATTTTTCTAGTAAAGTTTCGTATGATATTATTTTAGAAAATCTGGGACGTCCTCAGGTTCCTCTAATTGGCTCATCAATGGGCTTTTTACAGAAGCAAGCTGTTGTAAACTGTTCTTTCACAGATCCCGGACATCATAGATCCTCCAAGACCAAATCTAAAGCGACCTGCGCAATACTTAAAAATGGTAAAATCTTAAAGACCATTTCGGCTGATGTTGGTGAGGTTAAAAAAACAAAGGGACTGAACATTTATACTGGTCCAAGATCAGACGCTTTTTTTATAACAAATAGCTAATTTGACACAGTAACTGGACGTGAGGGTTTTGTTAAAAAAGCTTTTAAATCAGGTGACAACTTAATGGAAAGAATAAACGTTTTAAGTATAGCACTTGAACTGAACCTCAAAGAAGTTTTTGAAAGCGCACAGTCTAAAGATCTTTACTCAGTTTCTGCACAGAGCTTTACAACTTACACCGGCGCTAAAAAAGTTTTAGACAGGGTTGGTAGGCCTGAAATCACAAATTTAAGCCTTCATGATTTTGCCGGTGATGATCCCGTTAAGAGATCGTACAACCAAATTCCTTTGTCTGAAGTGAGCACGTCAGGAGTTTATCAAAGTTTTCAAAAAAGACTCCGTTCTAATATCGGTGATTATGATAAATACGATGGGGTCACCAACTGGGATCAGGATGAGCTGACTTTCTTAACTGAACTTTTGTTAAACGACTCTCTTTTCTTCACTTTGGATGAGACCTGTTCAAATGAGGGGCGCCAGTACCTGTCAATTGAACGTTCTTATCTAATGGGTGACGAGTCCATTAGCTGCGGTGGAAGGCTTATTAGCGATGACATCATGAACATCATGTACGGTCTTTATATTGGCGGACTTGATGTTGATTTTAATGATTATGAAACAGGTGTCTCGGTTCCTTATCAAAACTCAACTAAAAAATTCAGTGCTGCATTTCCACACTTGGCGGCTCCAGAAGACACGGGATTTTTTACTTTTAACCCTAAAAGAACTTTGTTGAATACAGTTCTGAAAGCTAGACAGGAGTAATTTTGTTTTGAGGAGCTGACCCAGAATTTGGGTATGTTCTATTCTCGCTATATTTAGTTTCAGTCTGAAGCAAGAAGTTGCAACTGTATATATTTGTATATACAGTTGGTTATGTTTTTATTTGATGTTATAAACGCTCTGGAAAAAGAAAAAGTCAAGTATGCAGTTGCTGGTGGCTACGCTCTCGCCCTACACGGAATTGTAAGGGCGACTATTGATGTAGACTTGGTGGTTAAGCTTAATCTTAAAGATCTAAAGGCTGTCGAAAGAGCAATGGTAAACCTCGGGCTTACCAGCCGAATACCCGCTCAAGCTGAAGAGATCATTAACTTTCGAAAAGAGTACATTGAAAAAAGGAATCTTCTCGCCTGGTCTTTTGTAGACTATAAAGACCCTTCAAAAATCGTAGACATTTTACTGATCACAGGTCTTTCAGAAGTCCAAACCGTCAAAGTAAATGTTGCAAGCAAAAAGATTCCTGTGGTGAGTCTTAAAGATTTAAAAAAGATGAAAACAGGAACGGGTAGAGCAAAAGACGCCATGGATGTTGAATCTATAAATAAGAGGTTAAAAAATGAAAAATGATCAAAGAATAAAACCTTTAGATGCACTAGAGTTTTTAGAATCAATGAGGCTTCTCTCTTCACAAATTGATGAAGAAAAAAAAATGATCAGCATGCGCATTCCACAAAATTTAATAAGAGCTCTTAAGCTTAAAGCTAAAGTCGAAAATAAAAAATATCAAAATTTGATTGTGGAAAGTATTCGAGAATATTTGAAGCTGACTTAAGTTCACCATATGTTACCTGGCACCCAAAAAAAAATGGCGTTCCCTACGGGAGTCGAACCCGTGTCTCACCCGTGAAAGGGGCGTGTCCTGGGCCTCTAGACGAAGGGAACGCAAGACAAAGTTTTTTTAGCTATTAACAATAAAAAACAAAGAAAAAAAATGGTGACTCGTCATGGGCTCGAACCATGGACCCTCTCCTTAAAAGGGAGATGCTCTACCAACTGAGCTAACGAATCACGAAGTGGAAAAACTAATTTCTCAGATAAGTTTAGTCAACCTCTAATCGTTAAAAAGCGGGTTCACCCATATTGTCTGCTTACGTCCTGGGCCAACACTTACAACATCGATAGGCGTTTTCACTGCGGTTTCGATTTTGTTTAAATAATCTTGAGCATTTTTAGGCAATTCTTCAATTTTTGTGCATCCTGAAATGTCTTCACTCCAACCAGCAATGGTCTCATAGATAGGAGTCATATGGCCTAGAGTGGATGAGTTCATAGGGTAGTCGTCAACTAAAGTGCCGTCTTCATCTTTGTAAGACACACAAACCTTGATCTCGTCAAAACCGCTCAAGACGTCCATTTTCATCATAGCAAGAGAAGTCAGGCCATTTGTTCTAATCGCATACTTAAGCGCTACAAGATCAAGCCAGCCGCATCTGCGAGGGCGTCCAGTGGTTGCTCCAAACTCAGCTCCTTTTTTTTGAAGCTCCTCACCAGTTTCATCAAGTAGCTCTGTTGGAAAAAGCCCAGAGCCGACACGAGTTGTGTAAGCTTTAGTGATTCCAACAACCTTATCAATTGCCGTCGGGCCAACACCTGCACCTATGCACGCGGAACCAGCGATTGTAGAAGAGCTTGTCACAAAGGGGTATGTACCATGGTTAAGATCAAGAAGTGTTCCTTGAGCACCTTCGAAAAGCACGCGCCTTCCGCCTTTCATAGCTTTGTGAATCAAAAGAGAGACGTCTTGGCATCTGAAAGGTTTAAGTTCTTCACTGGCTTTAGTGATCACAGCCATGATTTCGTCAGTAGACACAGGCTCGGAGTCATAAAAGTTTTTAAGTAAAAAGTTTGTTTCTTTAAGTGAGTGCTCTAATTTTTTTCTAATTTTTTCTTCTGGTAAAAAGAGATCTCCAAAAAGAAGCGCGCGTCTAGCAGCTCTGTCTTCATAAGCTGGTCCGATGCCTTTTCCAGTTGTTCCAATTTTTTCATTTTTAAGAGCTCGCTCTCTAGCTTGATCAAGTTTTCTGTGGTGAGGAAGAAGAACTGTCGCAGCATCAGAAATTAAAATCTGATCGTTAGACTTCAAAGTTCCAGAAACTCTTAAGGCTGAAATTTCTTTGTAGATCTGTTCAAGATCAAGCACCACGCCGGCTGCAATGATGCATTTAGTAGTGTCATGCAAAACCCCTGAAGGCACTAAGTGCAATACAGTCTTTTTGCCATTCACAACAAGTGTGTGGCCAGCATTGGCTCCACCTTGGTAGCGCACTACATAGTCTGACTCAGCTGAGAACACATCTACAACTTTACCTTTACCTTCATCACCCCACTGGGCGCCAACAACTATAATTCCAGACATCTAGTCCTCCAAGTCTTTTGCCCACTTGTATGCAGGCGGTAATATATTTAACACAGGCTGGTCTTGTTCAAACCAATTTTTCACTTGCTGAGCTGCTTCAAGAGCAGATTTGTTCTGTGCTTCTAATGTGTAGCCTCCCACGTGGGGTGAAAGGGTCACACTATTGAGACTTCTCAATTCAGATGACTCAGAAAGTGGCTCTTTATCAAAGACATCTAAGCAGGCGCCTAATATATCTTTGTTTTTTAGCGAAGAAATGAGATCTTTTTCATTAATTAAAGGGCCTCTGGCGCAATTTACTAAAATTGAATGTTTTTGCATCAGCGCTAGGCTTGTTAAGTTGATCATTTTTTTTGTTTTAGATGTGAGTGGGCAGTGGAGACTTACAATGTCTGAGCCGCTTAAAGCTTGTTCTAAACTCACTGACTGAACTCCTGCGGATAAAAAATCTTCATGGTTCAGGTAGGGATCGTGAGCCGAAACCTCACAATCGAAAGCCTGGAGTTTTTTAGCAACGGCTGAGCCTATGCGTCCTAGTCCAATAAGAGAAACCTTCCTATTTTTAAGTTCTCTGCCAAGCATAAATCCAGAGCGCCACTCCCATACTTTTGAATTTAAAAAGGGGCCTTTTTTTAGAAAATTTAGCATATGCCAAAGAGTGATTTCAGAAGCACTAGTGACATTGGCGTTAGGTGAGTAGCAAAACTTTACAGAAGTTGTTTTTGCCAGTGATAAGTCAATGTGATCAAAACCAGAAGTGGCTGTGACTACAATTTCTAAATTTGGAAAACCTTTTAAAAAATCTTTGTTGATTTTATCTTTACTTCTTATGATGAGTGCTTGCGCGCTGGACTCTTGAGGCCGTTCTTTTATGACTTTGATGGAGTGGGTTTTTAGATGTTTAGAGATCAGGTGGGCGGCTTGTTTGGTGAATGAAGGAGAGATCAGTACAGTTTTAATGGCCTGACTCCTTAAGAGTAGATTTTAGAACTTCTAAAAAGTCTTTCATCTCGTCAGGTGTGATGTTGGCCATATGACCTATGCGCAAAAGGCGCTCTTTAAACTCATCTTGTCCAGTTGCTAAATAAAAGCCTTTTTCTATCATTTTATTTTGAACGTCCGAGGACTTGACCTGTTCCGGTAAAAGCAGTGCCGTTAAAGAAGGGCTTGGGTTATCAGAAAAAAGCTCAAGTTTGTTTTCTTTGGCCCAGTTGTGAACCATGCTTTGTAGCTCAAGGCATTCGTCATATTTTTTTTGCAGTCCATTTTTTTTTAATTTTATCAGTTCAGAGTGAAGACCTCTCCAAAGCTGAGTAGGGCTTGAAAACCAAGTGGTGTTTTTTTCTAAATTTTTTAGTTCTTTAGTTATGTTAAAATAATACTTTGGAATGTCAGAGGTTTTGTTTTTTTCAAAAGCTCTCTTGGAAAACCCAATAAAACTAAGCCCCACGGGAAGTCCTAAAGCTTTTTGGGAGCCAGATATCAAAACATCAATTTTGTTTTCTTTCATAGAAAGACTGTAAGCGCCCACAGCAGTGACACCATCTACTAAGAGTAGGGTTTCAGGAGAGGTTTTTTTAAGAAGATCTGATATTTCTTTAATAGGATAGGCTGTTCCGGTGCTAGTCTCGCATGCCTGCAAACAAAGTGTTGCCGGTTTTAGGTTTTGTAAAAGAGACTCTAGTTTTTTTAAATCCGGAGTGGTGCCCCAGGAGATTTTATAAGTCTGATATTTGATTTTATAAGCTGAGAGGATTTCACTCCAGCGCTCTCCAAACTTCCCCCCATCAATAGTAAGAACGGAGTCTGTTTGACTCATAAAATTCACAACACTGGCTTCAAGTGCGCCTGTACCGGTCGATGTAAAGACAGAGAGGTGCTCTTCGTCAAAAAGCATTTTGAGATCCTGTAAACTTTCTTTGAGGATCTTTTTAAATTCTGCAGATCTGTGGTGTAAGGGTGCTGATGATAGAGCTTCTGAAACTGATTCGGAAAGCGGTGTAGGGCCAGGCGAAAAGAGCTTTGCTGGTATATTCATCTTTGCTCAACATTACTTTAAAAATTCAAAAAAACAAGATTGCTTTGACGGTGTGCTGCCGCTAATCTCAAATCTATGATTAGACTTATTCTACTTGTGGCAATTTTGCTGCTCCACAGCTCATGTGCCTACAGGATGGGCTATTCTTATCAAGAGCTGCCTCGTGGAATGAAAAGTCTGTACATCCCTATCTTTAAAAATGACACCCAAGATGTGGGGCCTGAAGCAGACTTCACCAATAAACTCACTCAAGAAGTGAAGCGTTCAAAAGTTGCTAAGATCCTTGGAAAAGAACAGGCGGATGGTTTATTAGAAGGCCGTATAGTGAGCATCACACGTTCTCAGACAGCACATGACAGTAAGCAAAGAGGAGAGACCGGAAAAGTTTCGGGATTGATAAACTTGCCTCAAGGAACCTACGTTGCCACGGAATTTTTGATTTCTGTAAAAGTTGAACTTCTTTTGCGCGACCGCAAAACAAAAAATACAGTTTGGAAGCAGTGGTTTGAAGATAGAGCCTTGTACTCTTCAGCTCGTTTAGCTTTGACTGGTATCAACACCTCGTCTCCAAACTATACAGAATCTGAAGACAAAAGGGTGATCAGGCAGCTTGCCGGTGTTATGATGGAAGAGGCTGTGGGCCGTTTGACTGAAAACTTTTAAGAAGAGGCTCTTTTGGACATTAGAAATCTTCAACTTAAACTTAAGAAAAATGACTTCAAGCCTATTTATGTGGTTGCTGGTGATGATCTTTATCTGAAGTCATCGGCAGAAAAAATGATCAAAGACTTTTTCACATCTAAAGAATCAGAAGTTGATTTAGAAACCTACACAGCTCCGCAAATGGACAGTGAGAAATGTTTGGATTCGCTACAAACACTTTCTTTTTTTAGCTCTACAAAAGTTGTTCACATCAAAGATGCAGACAAAGCAAATGCAAAATTTTTAGATGACCTTTCTGCATTTATTGCTGAAGGCAATTTGTCGGGTTTGATTGTCATCATTTCATGTAACAAATTCGACAAAAGAAAAAAGTCATTAAAGGCCATCTTAGAAAAAGCTGAACTAATTGAAGTCAAAACTCCCTACGACAACCAGGTTGAGCAGTGGGTTAAATACATTGCCACTGATGAAGGGCTTAAAATGGAGCCCGATGCTCCAGCATTTTTAAACTTTTTAGTGGGGCCTTCATTAGTGGAGGTTTCAAAATCCATCGAAAAACTAAAAGATGTTTTTGGAAAAGAAAAAATTGGCAGGGTTCAGATTCAAGAGCTGATTTCAAAATCAGGAGAGCAAGACGTTTTCAAAATTTGTGACATGCTTGGCAAAGGTCAGATCACAGAGGCTCTGTTGTCTGTCGAATACTCTTTAAAACATGGATCAAATGCCATAGGTATCTTAAGTCTTTTTTACAGGCATTTTAAAATTTTAAATGGAATTATAGAAGCACAGGCTTCTGGCAAAAGAATTGGTCAGAAAGAATTGGCTGCTAAGGTTGGGGTTCCACCTTATTTTTTAACAAACTACTCGGCACAGTCTAGAACATGGACATTGAAAAAAATTGCAGAGGTCTTTTACGCTTTAGAGGCGGCGGATGTTTCACTTAAGTCAACTAAGATGAAAGAGCGCACAGTCTTCTCAGGTTTCTTTATAGAGATATCTAGAATACTTGGAGAAAAAAAAGGCTTAAGAAGCTTAACGGCGTCTTTGTTTTAAGTTTAATTAAAACATCATAAAAAAAGCCAATCTTTATAAGATTGGCTTTCTAATTTTTAATCTGGTTATTTATTTTATAATAAATTTAGATTACGAAGCTTTTGCAAGTCTGATAGCAAGTCTTGCTACTTTTCTTGAAGCTTTGTTTTTGTGGTAAACACCGTGTTTAGCGGCTCTGTCCATTTTGCTAGCGAAAGTTTTAAAAGCAGTCATAGCTTCTTCTTTGTTGCCTTCTTCGATAGCTGCAAGAGTCTTCTTTTCGTAAGTTTTAACTGCAGATTTCATTTTAGTGTTCACAGCAGTTTTTTTGATAGTTTGTCTGGCTCTTTTGTCTGCCGATTTATGATTTGCCACAATGCGCTCCTTGAGAGATGATTTATCTGATAACCACCTAATATTTATAGTTATTCAAAGTGGATTAGCTATCATAGCCAACAGGAGCTGACAAGAGGAATGACTAGCGTTGACGGGCAGAATGCTCAAACCTCAAAAAAAAGGCAACTGAGCCAGAAAAGCATTGTGTTTTCAGCCTTTGGCATGGGTGCAGGCACCTTGATCAGCCGAGTTTTGGGACTGGTCAGAGATGCAGCACTTGCAGCTCTATTTCCTACAGTTGTGAGAGATGCTTTCGCGATTGGCTTTAGATTGCCCAATTTTTTTAGAAGAGTATTAGGTGAGGGGGCTCTATCTGTTAGTTTTATACCTTCCTATGTTGAGCTGCTAAACACTGATCCTGATAAAGCTGAAAAGCTCAAGAATGTAGTGTTTTCATTTCTATTTTTAATCTCGTCACTAATTTCGGTCTTAGGCGTTTTCTACATTCAATCGCTTTTAGGTTTTATTATAGATGAGGCATCTTTTTCACCTAACGGTGAGAGCTTTGAACTTACAGTTAGAATAGCTAAGTGGATGTTTGGCTATTTGTTTTTGATCACGCAGTTTGCTTTTTGTATGTCTGTCTTAAATGCCCACAAAAAGTTTTGGGTTGCAGGTGTGGCCCCAGCTTTTTTCAATTTAGGGTTTATTGCCTTTATTTTTATGCCCAATTCATTTGTTTCTTTCGATGGCCATCAGCTCGCTCTTGGTGTTTTGTTTGGTGGGTTTTTACAGGTGTTGGTAGTAGGCGCGAGTTTTTTATCGCACTTTAACTTACCTCGATTTAATCTAGACTTTTTCTTTAAACCATTTAGAAGAGTTTTTCTTGCAACAACGCCAAGCCTATTTGCAATAGGCGTTTTGCAAATTATCTCACTTATAAATATACATCTGTGCAGCCAGGTTGGACCGGGAGCCAATTCCTACATTTATTTTGCTGATAGAATTTTAGAGCTGCCGCAATCACTGATTGCTGTAAGCTTGGGAACTGCTATGCTGCCGAGTCTTTCAGAGATGTGGGTGAGGAGCAGAGCGGATTTTGATGAAACGCTCATAAGGTCTATTAGGGTTTACCTGTTCTTTGCACTTCCAGCAGCAGTGGGAATGCTTTTTTTGTCGTTGCCAGTCACTCAGCTTCTTTTTCAAAGAGGGGCTTTCAACCTTGAGCAGTCTGTCCAGGTGGCCTCAATTGTTCAAATATACGGCGGTCTATTGGTGGTGAGTGGACTTGGTCGTATTTTATTACCGGTTTATTATTCGTTCAAAAACACTTGGTACCCAGCAGCTGTAGCAGTCATTGTTTTGGTCAACCACTATATAGTAGGTCAGGCTTTAGTGGATTTGTATGGGCTTACAGGCATTGCTATGGCGACACTTAGCTCAAGCTTGGTGAACATATGCTTGCTTTTTATTGGAATGGGGATTTTCACCAAAAGAACTTATGTAAAAGAAGTGGTGGGCTCACTGTTTAAATTTTTCCCGGCCGTTTTGATTTTAGCGGCCTTTTTATGGACGGTTGATGGCTACATTTCTCAAACCTCAATTGCTCTAAGAGTCAGTGGCTCTATTGCTGCAATCATTAGTGCTGTCTTTGTGTATTTTGGAAGTGCCTGGCTTTTTAGAACCGAAGAGGTTAGGCTTTTGGAAGCGTTAGTTTCTAAGGTAAGGCGCAAGTAAGGTTTTCAAGTCACTGTTTGTTTCTGTTTTTGCTTGTTGCCAAAAAACTTCAAGTTCGTTGGCTGACATTTCTTTTGCTTTTTTCAAAGATGTAGCATGTGCCAGCTCAAACATTTTTTTGTATCTAAGGTCATATTTTTTAAGTGCAAATTCTAAATTTTCTTCAGGATTGATTTTTAGGTGTCTCGCTACTTGCAAGAGAGTGAAAAAAACATCACTAAACTCTTCAAAAACTTTGGCCTTGTTTTCTGTTTTGATAACTTCAGAAAGCTCTAAAATCTCTTCTTGAAGTTTACCAAAGGCACCCTCTACATTAGGCCAGTCGAAAACATCTCGGTCTCTTACCCCAACATCAACTGCTGATTTTAGTACATTTACAGGCACAAAAGCCTCCTTTTTTTGAAATCTGCGGTCAAAATACACCAAGATAAAACCAGATCAAAGCCGGGGTGGCCCTTTTGTGCTAAAAAGCCGATAAAGTAACGTAATGGCAGAAGAAAAAAACAATAAGAAAAAAGCACCTCCGGCTGCATATAGAAAGCGTTTTGTCGAAAGTGACAAAAGCACTTCCTTTTCCTCATGGGTTAAAGATTGGCAGGCTGAAAATTATTTTTTAAATTCAATTTTTGGTAAAAAGCACGAAAAGTACAGGCTCGGTCGGGTGGTTTTTTGCCTTTTCTTCTCTTTTATATTTGCGTTTTTGGTTTCATTTGAACTGAATCTAAGTTCGACTGTGAAATATGGTGAGATTGCCAACCAAACCATACGCGCGCCATTTGATTTTGAGGTCGTAGATGAGTCCTCGACAGAACTCAGTAGGAAAAAAGCTGTAGAACAGGTTCCATTAGTTTTAGACTATTTTCCTAATATTTACGAAAAAATATTAGAAGACGTCAGGCTTACTTTTGAAAAGCAAAGATTTTTAATTAAATCTTCAAAACTAAGTGAAAAGGATTTTGTAGCCACTCACAAAGAGGATTTTGAAAAAGTTTTTAGTGTGTCTGTCGGCGACCGGCTTTATAGATGGTTTTATAGAAACAAGTTTAATCTTGAAATTGAAGATGCTGTTGTGAGCGCTTTAGAAAATTGGTCCACCACATATATGATAGATCAATCAATGTTAAACGAAGGTCTCGAAGGGGGTTTTGCACTTGTTCGCACCATTGGACAAAATGGAAAAATC